>Ga0209208_10003760_pt1 | contig 21693 bp, 7 predicted proteins | sample S1TSphfallax_3_FD_187694 | JGI IMG/M metagenome (GOLD analysis project Ga0209208, IMG submission 187694) | Host-associated microbial communities from peat moss isolated from Minnesota, USA - S1T2_Fd - Sphagnum fallax MG (SPAdes) (version 2) | ecosystem: Host-associated > Plants > Peat moss >...
GAGAAAACGATAGCAAGGAAGAGAACAAAGCGAGAGAATTCGGGACGCAGAAAAAACTCTCACGGAATCACAAAACAAGGAATCGGTGACAAAGGAAAGTGCAGAAGAATGGATGCTTTACCTCACAGCCAGAAGAGACAGCAACAGTGGCAGCAATGTCGTTGAGAGAAGGGGGAGTATGGAAACGAAGGCAAATGGTGAAGTGCAATCGAAGGACTTAGCGTCTGCTGCTGTGGCATCTACAGATGATTGCAGCAATTGTTGTTGTATACAGAGAACTGACGGTAGATCTTTCCTGAGAAAAAAATGGCTTTGATCTTCCAAATAATTCTTTGAGACACAATAAGCGAAAGCAAAGGAGACGTCCACCTTTTTCACAAGAAGAAGAGCACTAATGAGGTAGAAAAAACCAAAAGAAAGTAGCGAAATCCTAAGACCTCAGACATACGCATCAGATCCAAAACAAAACAAAGAGACGCCAAGGAGAGCTTTCTAATTATATTCCTCCAGCAAGTAGTTTTTTATTTTTGGTAAACGAAATTTTCGCAACATCAATTCCATCAAGAGCTTTCTGATATTTCCAGCCGGCAGTTTGTTTTCAAGAGCTTTCTGATAGTGCTATTCCTCCAGAGGGCTAGCCAGCAATGTTTTGTTTTTGCAATTCCAAATGAAATTTTCGCAACATCAATTCCATCAAGAGAAATTTAGGGTTACAGGACATATGACAAGAAGAAGAGCACTGATGAGGTAGAGAAAACCAAAAGAAAGCAGCGAAATCCTAAGACCTCAGATAGACGCATCAGATCCAAAACAAAACAAAGAGACGCCAAGGAGAGCTTTTTGATTGTATTCCTCCAGCAAGCAGTTTTTTATTTTTGGTAAATGAAATTTTCGCAACATCAATTCCATCAAGAGCTTTCTGATATTTCTAGCCATCACATTATGTTTTTTTTTGTAGTTGTAATAAGATTTGCGACATCGCAATTCGAGCGAGAGCTTTCTGATTGTATTCCTCCAGCAAGCAATTTTTTATTTTTGGTTGCAGTTCTAAAAACATTTGCAACATGAATCAATTAAGCTTTCCCCTTATGATATTCCAAAGAAACAAGTATCGCAATTCGAAAATCAAGTCGTGGACTGATATCAAGAAGATCCTTCGAGCAAGAACCGCCGAGAATAGCTCCACAAAGCTTGAGGAAACAGACTAACTGCAGAATCGAAAAAAGAAACTGCAAAAGTCTATTGATCAACAGCACATGAAGAATATATCCCAAAGAAAACGTCCAAACGCTTTTTCTTCTTCTTCTTATTCTGTGCAAATAGGTAATAATTATTCTGCCAGCTTTTTTGATGAAGACTAGAGCATAGAAAATAGCTACAAAACTCAAAGCAAAATCCTAAGACGTAATGCAAATCACACACACAACTGACGCAGAAAATCAAAACCTCGTGACTACTGTACTTGGCACGAGTCCTACATCAGGTTGTTTTTTTTTTTTGAGGGAAAAAAAATACAAAACAAAACAAAACAAAACTACGTGTGTGCAGCTTAGCTTCTATCATGCCATTTGTAGAACACATTGATGACAATCTTGTAGGTCTTTTTTGCGGGCCGGAAATTCACGTGTTGTTGTGTTCTAGCATGACACAAGAAGCGGCGGCAGCAGAAGTAACATCAACAGAGTTTGAAAGAAGGAAGAAATCGCTGGCTTGCGACGCGTGCGCGGTGTGGAAATGGGTATGTAGAATTGCATGTTCTTCCCATAATATGACAGTGGAGGATGTCATTGAGAGTTTGTCAAATCTTGCAGTGCCTCTTTGGGTTCCTATTCAGAACTTGATCAATTGGCTACAGGTATTTGCTTAACATCCAAGTGCAAGATCATACGGGTCCAACATGGGTTACAGCCTTCCAGGAGGTTGGGGAGGAGATTATGCAACACCCAACAAAAGAGCTTTTCTTATGGAGCCAAATTGATAACCAAAAATTCATTGAAGGAATACAGAAGCCGGCATTCACAGAGCACCTCTTTAAGCTGAAAGTGAAAGAAGAGATGTACAATGATGAGTAGCGATTGAAATCGACAGTGGTTAGAGTAGATCGTATTGACTGGGTTGCAAAGAGTAAGCTCATGATAGATTCGATTACAAAGCTTGATGTCCCAATTGGTAGTGGAATCAATGGTGGTAGGCATTCATTTGGCAGCATTACATAGCACTCAGTTAATCTAACAAAAAAAAATTCTAATTCTTAGAGATAGTTACAATGCTCATTGACATCCCAGCAGAAAGAACAGTGTATCACCCTCTTGTTCATATTCATTATTATCATAGACATTTTGAAGTCAATTGATCTACCATCTTAGCAACTACTATACAGGGAACTGAAGATGCAATTTGTCTAGAAAAAACTACAGATGGACTCCTTTAGAAAGGGAATAGAGAAATTCCCTAACTGCCAAGCAGAAAGGCTTGGAGGTGATATAATGCTTCTTTCAACCCTTGACAAAAATCACCTCTCAAATTTGGCTAATATGCATCATACAATATTAGAGTTATTAATTGGTTGAAACAATTAACGGGTACCCACTAGTATTAAGCTAATAGGTATATTATAAACAACTTAGTTAATTCCTTCCACTTATTTCAAGTGGTTTGTCCTAGGTATTTAATCACAATCATTTTCAAATTGGAGTTAGTGAAAATTCCCTTGTAACAAAATTCTGAATGTAACCACTAGTCTAACCACCTTCTTTGGGTCAACAAGTTCAATAAATATTGATTTTTAAAACCTTTACTTATATAACTAGAAATGCTTACATGAATGCCATAGTATTCATGGGTCATTGCAGGTTCAATGTGTCATGGACATCACAAGTCCATAGTGTTAAAATGTTGCAAATTGCATGGATGAACATATGTCATAACTTTTCATCCAAGGGTTGGGGATGAATTACTTGGAAAAGAAATTTTTTTTTCAGATTTTGTGAATTTGTATTACACTAAAAAGATTGTTGTTGTGATTGGAACAAATGAAAGGCATTATTTATAAATTTTTCTTTTGTTACTCAATTTTTTAGATGTGCTTGCAATGAAAATACCAAAGTTAAGTTCATGCTTTTGTTTAACTCATGTTTCTTGAACATGCATAATGGGAATACCAAGACAATGTTGATGGATTCCATGTATGTGTTTTTAAAGTGGCTTAAGTTCAATAAGTACATGTTAGAGGTGAAGAGTATGAACCCACACATCCTTCTAATGAGTCCTCTTGATATGTGTGATGGGTGTTGGGGATGATGCAACCAAAAATTGTCTACATTGTTGGGTGTTTGCACATTACAATGACCTTATATGGATGTCACAATGACAATTATTCATGTGTTTTTTAAATACAAAAAATAAATAAAATAAAATTCATTGAAAAAAAAAAAAAAAGGGACTCATTTATTTAAAACTATCATAATCAACCTTCTAAGATTGAAAAAATAAAATCAAAATTGTGGATAACCAATAAGTAATGAACTTTTGATTTTGCCTACACTTTTTGTCACACTTGCAAAACTCATGGATATGGACTTTTATCTTACAATGTGTTAGTCCTATATGTTTGAAACTTTGGGATATTGGATGAATTATGTTTTAAAAATTAAAAATTCATTGAATGAATAAAATGTGATTTTAATTTACTATGTTATGGACTTTTTAAAATCCCAAAAAAAATTAATTATTTTAAAAGGCCTTTTAAGCATTTACAAATAATTACTTAAAAAAATTCTTTTGTGATATTTTTTATATGTCTTATAACATAATGATTTGAAATTGGAAATGAAAAAAAATTACTTTCATATGTTAAGCCAATTTTCAACTACATTAGAAAAGGACTTTGAAAAGGGATTCTAATTCGCCAAAATTATGACACCCTAGTGTGCTTTCGCCTTGTTTCCATTTGTTAATATATGAGTTTGTTTAGGTCTAAGTATTCAACATTGTTGAGTTGATCCAAAGTGATTGAAATGGACAATTAATAGTTAACGTTATAAGGTTGTTGGGTGATTAAAGTGTCACAATAATGTTTTTACCTCAATCATGCAACCATCTGAACCTTGAACAATGAGTGTAGAACCTTCGGCCTTGAGCTTTGAACTTAGATTTTCATTGATACTTCATCCACAATTCCATCCAAATCACCATCATCATCCATTTTTTCATCCCAAACATCATTATCATCCAATTTTTCCATTCAATTTTGCCCTCCAATTTTTCATTCATATTTTCCATGTTCAATATGATGAAAAATGCACATATGTTGGATGAAAATGGCAAATAACTTTCATCCATAACTTTATCCACCACTATCATCCACATTGATGTAAAATGTCCATTGTAGAAACATGACAAATGAATCCATCACAAAAATTTGTCCACCATCAACAAATAGAGGAAATCTGAACTTAATGTACATATAGGAACCAAACACAAAGAGAGCACATGCATAGATTTTTCAACAAAGGTAGGCTATTGATGACATTTCAAGAATTAAACATAAAGAGAATTGAAAACAAAACCAAAATTGAACACAAAATGACCCAAACATGTTAAAAAACTAATACTGAGAAAGCATATAGAAGAATTAAAAGCATCCAAATTGAAACCAATGCACACAAAGAGGGATAGGAACATGTCAAGGACTTGAAACACACAAAAGGAAACTGAATGCTCACAAAAAACAAACCCAAAACCCACACACAAGGTATTGACAACACATAAAGGGAAACCAAATGTGCACAAATAGGAGTAATAAAAACATCAAGGAGGAACTAAATGCCAAAAATGGAGTTTGATAGGTTTGAATGTCATATTCAAGTTAAAGGGGATGCTTCAAGATAAATGTCACAATGTGACTTTCAACAATAGTGACATTTCAATGTATGAAGTCATTCTAAGGCTTGGATTGCAAGAATTTTTAAACAAGTATACAAAACAATTTTTGATGTATGTTAGGTCTTTAACTATGCCCTATAAGATGAATTTGTGGTTGAAATCCATTGGGTAACACAATTTAATATCCTTTTTATGAATGTTCTAAATTGGGAGCACTATAGGATGAATAAACATTTTTTGGACACAAAACATAAGAATTTTAGATTGCATTATGTACCTATTTTCCATAAGTGCCTTTTTCATTTCTTTGCTAATATGTATCATGGTACTCACCTTAGAAGCATGTTGTTGGTAGACCATAGGCTATGGGTGAACATTCGTAATTTGCCTTTTAATGTTATTTTTAGTGATTCTTTTAAGCTAAATAGTTTAATTGACAATATTTTGTTGAAGATTTTTTCCTCTTACTTAGAGTTTGTCTTAACTTTTGAATAACTTGTGTTTAGGTTCATAAGCAGAAATCCTTTGAATGGGATAAATGTTTTTGCATTATTTCAATAAGAAGTACCAAAAAAATTTCAAGATTGTAGCATAGAATGTGATTCAATCCTAGTTCTAAAATAAATAAATAAATAAATAAATTATTCTTCATGAATGTTGTCAATTGTCTATGCCATTGTTCATTCTATTTTTTTAATAATTATTGTAATTGGCTATGATTTAAAGTCCATATTGTTAAGTGTTCCGTGTTAAGTGATTTTGTCATGGATTAAATCATTATATTTTACAAAACATTTATGGTTTCACAGATTTATTAGGTCAATGTTATATCTATATTTTGTGAGGAAACAATTTATCCTACACCTAGAGATCAACTTGGAGATAGTTCACTAATTGTGTTTCAAAATCAAATTGGAGATGACCCATTTGATTAACCTACTATAGTCAATGCAAAGAAGGCACTTACAACTCAAGTTGTAGAACATTTATTGACATTCTACCTTACTTACAATGGTGAGATGGCTTCCTTTGGGTTGAAGGGCAAACCCATGCTTAGGTGGTACCACTAAAAATGTCACACCTTTATTTTATTAGACCCATTGAACTTTGGAGAAATATAAGAAACATTTAAATAAAGATTTTCATTAGATTTTTCTCACGAATACATTTATTAGGTTGTGTAAAATTTGAAACTTTAATGATATTAATTTAAAAAAATATTTTGATGTTCCTAATCATTTCATTTAGAAAAAGTTTTCGAAATGTAATGGTGTTTCCTTTCCTTGAACTTTTTGGTGAAAAACACAAGTTTGAAACATGTTTTGGTAAGTTTGAAGATATTCTATTTGATTTTTTTAATGTAATCAATCAAAGTAGGTATAATTTAATTATGAAATTTCAAAGTTTAGGATTGTGATTCCTTAAAAGGCCATGATAATTAAAAATACAAATTTGTTGCAATTTTCACCTTTTCTTATTCCAACAAAAAATTGAGGCCATATACAAGTGCATGTAAATGATAACCATGAGAAAAAAATCTATAGTGGTGAGAACTTTTTTTTAAAAGGGCCTAGAAATATCATTTGGCCAATTTTGGTTCCTTAACCATTCTTCGAAATGGTTCCTAGTGGTACCAAGTTAGATGTGAGTTTACATGTTATTTCACCTTGAAAGGTGATATTGTGGCAAATGATCCTCCCACGAAAAGAGGGTAGGGGGGTCATTGTATTGGTACTACATGGTCACATATTTAACCATGGATTAAAGGAATTCCTTACAAGGTGTTCAAAGTTTTTTTCTGTTTACAATTGGTCTAAAGCTAAGGCCTACGTGAAAAAAGGGGCTTGATATGATTTGCAAGGAAATAAAAAAATTGTTTGGTCTAAAGGACAATTTTCCATTAAGAACATGAAAACTTAATATTCATTTTTTAACAATAATGTTGAAAAAAGTCGATACATTTTTTTTCAATTTTAAAAATTTGGTTTCCTAATGTTTATTTTTTAAATATGTTGTTAGTAGATATCACTATGACTAAAGGGTTTTATAACTAGCCTTGTAACTCAATTTTTGAATTGCACCAGACACTTGCAACTCATTAAATTTATACACCATGAGTGTTAATGGACAAGATTATGAGTTACAAAGTTACATTTCATTATATATATAATGTAACTCATTACAACTCAATTGCAATTATGTTAAAACAATTCATTTTCAACTAATATACAACTCCATTATAACTTCACCCACGATGTCATGTTAATGTCATTAATTGTCATCCATCTATTAAAATTTGATTCATGACATTATGAAGATTTTTGGAGATAATTTGTTTTTTCAAGATATTGATCTTCATTATCCATTATGATTGTTAATGATGGTTTGAGATTGTGATAAGTGGCACAATAAAAAATTGTCACATGACATATTAATTTTATTTTGGAAAAAAAATCTATTTTAGTGGTTAGGTAGGTTGTACAAAACCATAGGTAGGTAGGTTGGTAGGTCTTAAGATTTACATACTTATGTATTTACATAGGACCTACCTACCTACTTACATAGGTAGGTAAAAAAGTAGGACCTACTTATTTACCTAGGTATGTAAGTAAGAAGGAAAACACAAAATTAAGTGAATTAAAGAATATCCATGAAATTTTACTTTTTACTTTTTTATTTTTCTTTTAGGTTAAGCTTTTTTGAACTCATCCCAAAATGACACATGTATTTTAATGTGAGAACAAAAAAGAAAAAACCTTCTTTATATAGTTTGTAACATGGAATTTGAAGACAAAACATATGGGTTAAATCTTTTAGTTGCAATTAAGTTGTAACTATAGGGTAAACCAATTAGTGATTGAACATTTAAGTGTTTAGGCTAGGCTAGATCCAAGGGGAGTGTTTTGTTATTTCCAATGTCCAACCAAAACTTGAACCCTTCCTATTGGTGCATCCAACACATTAAAAATCGTCAAAAACATAATATAGTTAAGAAAATTACAACCCCCAAAATATAAAAGGTTAGGAACTCAAAAAAACAAACCACCAACTGCTATAAAGGCCAGTTTCTGAACATCGAAAAAATTCCTTATATGTTGTTCTATTGCTATCAGAGTTCAAAGATGATTTGTGGAACTTCAAATGGTGCTCATATAACATTTTAAATTGTTTAACATGAATAAGAAATAAGAAAGTTATGAAACCTTTGAAAGTAGGAGGGGTCCAAAGAGGAAAAACAAGATTTTTTTTTTGTAAGTTAGAAAACTTATTTTTTTTCGTGTTATTTTTTCATTATTCCTTTTCCTTTGCATTTCAAAGTTGATTTCTAGAGCTTGGGGTGGCACTCCCATAACATTTCAAATCACTCAAAATGAAGCACATATGATGACGATATAAATAACTATATGGTCATATGCAAGTGATCGATGATGGGCCGATTTACCGAAGAAAGATTTTTCCAGATGCTTTATCTTTGTTTTTCATTATGTAAGTCATATAATTAAATATGTGAATTATTTATCTAATATTTAGTTATTTGAAATTATGAATTGAATTATTTATTTGAGTTAATTATTTTGTTTAGATAATTTATTATCAGATGATTAATTATATAAATTCATATAATTAGTCATATATCATTTGAAGTTTTAAAATTAATTATTATTATTTTAATTAATTAATGAACTAAATTTATGAATCAAACTTATTTATAGTTCATAATAATTAAGTAAATTACATATTAATTAGTAATTAATACGTAATAAATTATTGAAAAAAACTCATTGCTGAATATTTAATATGAATTTGGGTAGAAAACATGAAGGTATAAATATCCATATCCATGTGTACATTGACTTGAATTTTTAATATAATATACACATTATTTTTAGTTTTACATCTAAATTAATTATATGTATCCAAATAACTAATTAGGCAATGAATTTAGATTATTAATGATTTGTTATTTATTGATGAATGAGTAAATTATCTTAAATAATTGATCTAATTCATTATGAAAACCCCAACTTAACTTAATATTTATCTAATTGATATTTAATAAATAATTATTTTTCTAATTAATGATAAATTGATTTATATGAATTTCACTTATTTATTCATATTAATAGTCAAACTATTGAACAATAAAATTACACATGAATATGTATTCTTATTATGTTATAAATAATTGTATTATAGTCATAACATATTTGAATATTAGTACTTTAGTAGTGGCACACTAGTGGTCGTATTAATTGTATCAATGGGAATCATTGTTGAAAACTAATTGCAAATGTATCCCATAATGGAGGGTTGAAATGTGCACACATAGCATGATTACATGTATATACATTGCACACTAGTTGAAACATAATTGTTATTTTAGTGGCACATTTACAATAGTTCTAAAATAGTTACCACATGCAATTATAATGTAACTCTTGAAAAAGTCAAACATGGTTGATTACATATGTATGTATAAATTATTGTATAAAAAACTCATTTTCAACTCATTTACAACTATAATATAACTAACTAATTTCTTAACATGGTAATTTACTTATTAATGCACCATATTTCTAAAAGGATAGTTGCACAATAGTTGTATATGGGTTGTTTTTTGAGTTTTAGTTGTAAGGTAATGTGGTTTCAATAGATGTGATTTCTCATAATGTATTATTCCATATATCAACATAGGGAATCCTCATGATAGTGTCACATTCTTTGAGCTTTAGGATGCATTTAGTATAAATGATAATTACTCATTAGGGATTTTACTCCTTTATTTGAAATAATTTGATTCTTATGGATTGGTTGTTTTTATATTTGTATATATTGTCCTTTCAATTCCATTAGGAATCCTAGTTGTTATGATTTTCTTTACAAAAGATTATTTCAAAATTGCACCTTGGTATGTGATCCATCTTATTGTAAATTGGACTTTTATTCATATATATTCATTTTTTATTGTATGGTTACTCAATTTTGAAAGTTCTTAAATTTGTGAAAGTTTGTGAATTCCTTTTGTCTTCATAAAAAAATTTACCATCCTTGATCCTTCATGCAAAGCTTGTTTGATCCATCACACAAGGTTGTGTGACCTGATTGTTTGATGCATGTTTGTTGTTTTTTATAAGTTGTATTACCATATGAATTGGGGAAAAACATTTCAAATGCATAGGTTCTCCTTGGGTTAATATATGCATTTGATGAGTCTACTAACTTATAACCATTGCCTCCAATTGAAATCATCAAAAGTAGTATGACATTTTTCATTTTTGCATCATTTCCACATGTTGAGATCACACTAATGTCTAGTGTTGGACTTTCATCTAGGTGAGGATGCATTTTATTTTGAACCTTAATGGTGTTTTTGTGAAAACTTAATACAACAAATCAATCACTTTTGCAATATCAAAAATGTCCCCTAATTCATCCTATCACTTTAAGGCCCAAATTAAAAAAAATCCTTGCATGGTGTAAGACTGATGTTTTGTTTATATCTGATTGTTTGCCCAACACCGCAATATAATAGATTATTTGGAAAGGATCCATACTGAAATTCAAATTGAGTTTAAGGTTGTTTTAATGTTTTTTATTAAGTTTTTTGTAGACAAAACAACCATTTTTTGCCTACTAACCTAGATAAATTTCATGTTCCATAAAAACCTTGCAATTTTTTTTCTAAAATATTGAAAACAATGTTGCTAACACTCAACTTGTAAATTGAATATTTGTTCTTGTATATCTATCTTATTTTCTCTTCTTTTGTTATGGTTTTCCACTTATCATGGGATATGTTTCACACATTTGTGAATTGGATCTTTCAATTTTAGATCAACATTGAATGTTTTGCCATTGATGTAGTGTCTTGATTTGTGGTTGGGTTGTTGTTATATATTTTGTTGTTGGGTTCTAGTTATGTTAGGTTTTTAGTGCAAATGACATATTACTTTGATTTGTGGAGATCCTTTTAATGTGTAGACATTGTTTGGTGAGTGTTTTTTACCTTTGAATTTTCATTGCTTTTAATGTTTGATCTCTTTGTGCTTTTCACCAGCTATCTACATTTTGGCATTTGCATTTTTTGGTTGTAGTGTGTTCAAATCTTTAGGTGAATTCATTTGGGCAATTAACAAAACATAAATTTATTTGTGTCAAATGATATTTTGTCGTTGGGTTTTGGTTATGTTAGGTTTTTAGTTAAATGACATATTACTTAATGTTATTACATTTCAATTTTTGAACATTAGTAAATTTTTTATTCAATTATTTTGGGCTTGTAATATTTGACCCTAAATCTTCATTTTAACGGATGTAGTGATTTCTTTAGGGTGAAAGCATGAATAGGGGGATTGTTTGGATTGTCACACTTATAATTATTCTAGGTTACATACAAATGAGAAATTTAAAGTCATATTCAAAATTAACATTATCAATTTTCTAATTATTCATGTTGTCATAGACTTTAATGGGAATTGTCATAAATTTTTTGGACGAATTCTAGATTATGGACTTGTAATGGACTTTTGAAATGACAACACTACATTTGTCACATAGAGAAAATGAAAAATGTGGACTCAAAACAAATGTCAAAGTAGTGTCAAAATAAAAATTATTAATGATTTGAAACTAACACAAAGTCCTAAATTAATTGAAAACATGTTTCTTTTTCCATGTCCAAGTTAATAATGCCCTACTTTCAACCTTTTGAATTCCTCTATTAAATATTGGTCATGAAAAAATCCTTTTTAATATGTGATGGACTTTCATTATGCATAATAAACAATTATAAAGTCCATTGTATATTTCAAATTTTCAAACTTTTTAATCTTAAAGTATCCTAACCTTTGATAAAAATTTCAATTCCATTATAAACAATGAGTCAATAACATTTTTAAAAAAGTGAATTGTGACCCAATAATTGCTTAGATTCCAAAGTTCATTTTTCACTGAATATTAATTTTTTGGTGTAATTATTTCAAAGTTAAAAAGAGAAAAAAATTAGTTTCACTTATTTGAGTCCATTTTGTTGGAAGTTTCAACTTACATATGGTTTTTATGCAATAGGAGGTCTCCAACCCAATTTTTTTGGCCTTTGTGTCATTATTTAGAAAAGTCAATTATAGTTTTTTTTACCCATTTATTTTAAGTAATATTTCTTACTATGCCATGGCAATTTTAGCAACTAATATGTAACTAAGTAAATCCTTACAAAACCTTAACATGAGAGAAGGTTCTTCCCATAACCAACTTCCTATTTTGACAATGGACAAAACTCCATTAGTTAACAATGAAACTTGAAACAAACCCAACCTTGAAAATCTTTGAAAGAGTCAATGCATTCAAGCTATAGAATGTTGCATCCTTGTTGAGCGTTTGGCAATAGGCACTCTTGAGAAGAAAACCTTAAAGCAATGATGCTCAAGTGCAATGTAGAAAGTTCCTCCATAGGCTCAAGATTATGTGCACCCAAACTAGGCTTAATATTTTCAAGTTTTCTAATGTGTGAAGTCTTACACTATTGACACCCATCTATGTGAAATGTGTATTATGACATCATTTGACATCAAATTGTTGGAACATTAGAAAATTAAATTTTTTTTTGAGCAACCAAGCTTAACCAATTTTTGATCAATATTGTATTATTTATCTATTTCGTGAAAATGAGTTGCAAATAGTTTTAAATAAAAAATGAAAGACTTGTAACACATTATTTTTCTTCAACCAAAATGTCTATCAAGAATCAATTTATGTAATTCAATCTTATGTTGTACTCATCTATCTATAATACCCACAAAAAATCTTGGCTATAAATGGGTGAGAGTACAAAGATAGAAGTCAAAAACCATGTCGGATAGTGATGAAAATTGTGAACTTTTTTTACATTTGTTTTCTTCTTGACATTTTAAAGTTATGTTAATCATTCCAAGTTGTGCTAAATGACTAATATGAATGTTGAGTAATTCAAATTAAAAATTCATTAAATTAAAATTTGGGTTTCAGTTTTACAAAAAGATGTTTGAACTTGAATAGGTGCTATGTTAGATCATGGTTGATTTTACAAAGGACTAGGTAAAGGACTATTGGAATAACATAATTTTGATGGTAAGAAAATTTAGATGATAGTAACCTACTACCCAAGTTCAAAAAACATTCACAATTTAAAAGATATGGAATTAAATTTTGTTCAAAATTCAAAATATTTTTCAAAATTTTCAAAAATCCTTTACAACATGTAAATGGGTGTAATCTGCATGACATAAAAAATAAAGTTGTAGGTTATGATATTAAAAAAAAAACCCTAAAATAGTTTGCATATTTTGGTATGATTCAAAATTATGATAAAATTTCAAGATGAAACACAAAATCTAGCAAAATTTACACACTTTGAAAAATTCATATTTATTCAACAATGATTAACAACAAACATGTGATCTATTGGGGCAACTATATATATATTTAGTAAAAAGTTGCAAAAGATTTCATTCAAAAAAAATTTCATATGAAAAAATGAAAAAAACTAAAAAAGAATCATAATCCTTTTGTTAAATAATAATGTTAGGAGCTACCTATGTACTTGCACCCAAATTCATTTTGTGGTGCATGTGATGTGTACATATTTGTCAACAAAATTATAGACAATTTTTTTGTACATCTTTAAAAGTTCTTCATAAATTTGATATTAAAAATTTGGCCACAAAATTTTCATATTTAATTTTTGATCATTAAATCCATCATAAAAATAAATCCCATTCCATTACTTCATCACATAAGTTGGAATTAGTTATAATTGAAAATTTGAAAATTGCAAAAATGGATTCTCCTACATCCAAACTATTCCACCTTAGTATGCAATCACCTTGTTCATTTTTCATTAATCTTTTGATATAAACTTATGATAGTCGCAAACTATGATTGCAAATATGACCTAAACTTGGATTCATCATAATGTAATTGTATATGTAATTACAAACATTTGTGGTTATGGTAACATGTAGGATTATTGCAAATGTAGTCACAAAATGAATTGAATTTAACACTAATCATACACCAATTGCAAACATAAGGTTGAAATGGACAAGATTTCTTCTAGTACCCCCATTGGAAGAACTTGGATTCATCATAATGTACTTGTATGCAATTACGAACATTTGCAACTATGGTGACATGTAAGATTATTACAAATGTAATCACAATGTATATATGGAATATGTCAGTGGGTTCCTATTAATGTGGACTTTATTGCTTTTGATACATGTAATTTATTACCATTGAACCCATGATACTAGAAAAAATTTAAAAAATAACATTGTAGAATGGACTTATGTGCATTCTTGTTTTTTCAAAAAATGAGCCACCTTAAAGTCTATACACCCAATTCAGCCATCAAGGTAGAATACATAATCATTGGTATTTTGACCAAAGATGTGATTTAAATGTGATGACTACACTATAACACATTATGTCCTTTTAAATTAGACCCAAAAACAATTGTTTTTTTTTTCAACTATATTTCTAATTATTTAATTACATGAATAATTAAATAATGGTAAAGGACATCAACATGCCATGTGCTATCATGATTTTGTGAATATAGTCAATATGAAAACTTGCTAGTTTTTGGGGTATAATATATATATTTTTTCACTTTGTGTTAATTATATATATTTGTGATGTGAAATTAGTTAGTCAAAAGTACCATTGAATTTTGCAATTAACAATGATTCAATCTCCCATGATGATGGGATGGTATGCCATGTGCCAATAAGGTGTTGTGATTATAATCAACATCATGATTCATGGTTGCAACAAAACATAATACATGAAATTATTAAACAAACATTGTAACTTTATGTTTCTATTTGTCAAATAATAAACTAACACATGACATCACAAAAAAAGTTGCAAAACCAAAAGATGTGTTGTTGTGCCTAATACAATCAAGACAATTGATAATAACAACTGATCCCCATTACACTAATAATGGTGAATGTTTACATTCCAAATGAAAAGATATCAAATAAAAATTTGACACATGGGTGCAATAAAACTAATCAATACATGTAATTATTAGAAAAATTAATTGTAAGCATTTGATTATTAAATAATAAACTAATACATAACATCACAAGAAAAATTACAAAACCCAAAGATGGATTGTTATGGCTGATATAATCATAACAAGCGGCAACAACTAGTCCCCATTGCATGATTAATAATGAATATTTTCATTTCCAAGTGAAAAACATAAAATAAAATCTTGAAACATGGGTGCAACAAAACACACTATAAATGATTATTAAATGAATGTTGCAATTATAAATCATTAATTACCTAATGGTAGATTCACACATGCCATCATACATATTACAAATGAAAATGTAACCTTGGCAACCCCTAAACAAGTCACTAGGTAGTATAAGCAATCCTTAATTAAATAGCCTAACTTAAATAACTCGTGGGTAGCCTAGGTAGCCCTGAGGTAACCCATAGGTAGCCTAGGCAACCCCTAGATAAACATCTAGGTAAGTCCTTACATAGCATGAATAACCCCTAGATAATGTTTTTTAGGTGAACCCTTATGTACCCTAAGTAGCCTAGGTAACCCCTAGGTAGGTGTTTAAATCATTTGGGTAGCATAAGGTAGGTTGAATATGTCATTTAAGTAGTTTAAAAAAATGTTTATCAAAATGTGATTATATTTTTTGTTACATAAAAAAAATTGATGTACAATAATAATGATTTTGCTCTTCAAATGTGAAGGTGAGAGGTTCAAATCTTTATTTTTACAACTTATCTACCTTAATATAAACTAAGTAGCTTACATGGTTAATTTCAGTTAAATTGTGTAGATTATGCGAATTTAAACTTTTACCTAGCCCATGTTTTTAACCTAGGCGACCTAGGTTAAGTAAATTAAGTCATGTAACGTAGGTGGCATAACAAACTTAACATAGGTAACACAAGTTAGCTTAAGCAATTTAGGTTTTGGGATGCAATCATACATATCATGTTTTGACATAATGAATTTGATTCAAACATTTACATATTTATCAACCTTTAACATTTAATAAAATATTGACAAGTGAATTTTACATCTAATTCATTTTTTGTCATGTAAAACTCATAGTTGAATATGTGCGAACAATTTTTTTTAACACATCTCACTTTTATAAGATTTATTTTTTAATAATACATAATCAAATAAAATGACTAGGTTGATATGACATTTATATCACTTTACATAGAAATTTTTTTGACATGAATTTTTTTTTATTATCACAAAATAAATAAAAAATGTTTTTTTTAAAAATAATAAAACAACTAACCTTTACAACAAAATACCAAGTAAATGGCACAAGACAAAAACAGCTTCTCCTCGTGAGAACTTGTTCTTGAGATGAATGCACAAGAGATGGGCACTCTCAAAAGTTCAAAACCTAGCATCTAATGGCATAGTATCTAAGATGTAAGGGCCCATGCGATGTGGAGTCGAGTGCAAGCTTGAATCCAAGAAATCCCATTGCTGAGGGATTTAGAGCATCTCCATCAGCGCAATGTACAATAGATTTTGGATGAGGAAGAGCATTTATTATGTGAACCTGGAACAGGAAAATGGCTATGAGTCGACATTTTCACACATGATGATGGCGCAAAGGCAAGCAAACGACATTGCATTTGTCCAACTCCTGCAGGTGTTATTGACCAGACTGATTGATTGATCGGATTGATTTGATTCAAGATCCATGTGGTTTGCTGTTAATTCTACCCTGCCTTTTCCGGGCTCAATTTTATGTTTGATATGGATGCGGCCATGAGAAATAGTAATCCACATGGATCTTGGAAGAGAGGTCCGTCGTCTTCATCGTCCTCGTCGTTCCTTAATTTAGGCCAGTTAACCGCTTAATTAGCACAAGAGGAAGGCTGGTTAGAGATCCTGGAAGGCAGGAAGAATTAGCGAGAGGAGCAGAACTGGGCTCCTCCACAGCAAAGGCTCTTTCAACCAAAGATGTGCATGACGGTAGGATGCTTGGCGGCATCATGCATTTGTCGCTCGTGCATCGCTGCGCCGAATCGCATGGTTGCACGCTATATCTATGGCATCTTTTTCCTCCTTTGTAACCTCCTTGCGTGGATGGCGCGAGATTACGGCAGCAGCAGCAAAAACTTGAACCGCGCTCTAGTCCATTGTAAGTCGGACTCCGACCTCCTGTCTTTACTGTTTTCTGTTTTCTTCAAATCTGTAGTCGTCTTCTTTCTGACTACCAATTTGTTGGAAGTTTAGATTGTCTGCTCTGTCAAATTGCATCGTCCCGTAGGTTTTGCCTCTCTGTCCAGATTGAAAAAGAATGTTCTGCAACACTGTCCAAATTTCACAAGATTTGGTTTCTTCATGACTCATGAGTCGATTATGTACATGCAAGAATTTTCAGATGATGATGTATGTGCAAGAAATGTTCACGTCTGGAAATTTCCCTGTAGACCTGTCATGTGTGGAGATGAGCACGTAAAAAACTGATGACGATGTTTCTGAGTTTTTTCTCTTTTGGTGTTGCACTGACAAGATCGCTTATACGAGTGTGCAGATTTCAAGAGTTGTCGAGGCAGCTTCGAGTGCTTAGGCTCTGATGGTGTTCTCCGCCTGAGCTTTGGCTGCTTTGTATCCTCTCGTTCCATATTCAAAATTTCGTCGTAGAGTTGAAAGGATGGTGAAAGATCATATAAATTGCATTTTGTCACATGAGAGGAGAGATCGTTGCTTCAAGATTCGCACGTCTATTTCTGAGATCCGTGACCTCCGGGGATACTGCAACTCTGGAGGAGGTTGAGATCGTTTACAGTCAACAATGTGTAGATAGATCTGGTGTTCTGAACGTAGATAAAAAAACCAATGTTACAAATATGTGTATTTGTTTCTCTTCTCAGGAAACTTGATCCTTTACTCTCTTTCATGCAGATCTTTTTCCTCTTAATGTATCTCACAACTGTTGGAACATCCAGCACAAATGACATTAGAGATGCATGGCATGCAGGCTGGTGGCCCATCAAGAGTCTCCTTTGGGTTGCACTCATGGTGGTGCCCTTTCTCATTCCCTCTTCTTTTATCCAATACTATGGTGAGTGCACAAGTACCTGCAGTGGTTATGGCACTTTCTTATCTTTCATCAACTGAGTTTCATAACATCTCTTGAAAGTGTTGTTTGCTTGCAAAAGTCATCACTCCCCACCTCTTTCCTCTCCATAGCCCAAAACAATATGGAAGGAAGAAACAATATGGAGAAACAGTTCAAGGGAACCATAGCTGGTCATTACATTGCGATTGTGTCAATTTACTGAAACAATGTTGCTTCATTTGACACTCTTCCATTTCTCTCAACACTTTTTTGCAGGGGAGATTGCAAGATTTGGTGCAGGGTAAGTCTTCAGCCAGTCAGTGTCCACAGTGCTATATCTTCCATAAAAAGGGTGGATGCTGACAAAGGCCCTTATAAAGCTTAAGTAACCTATTGTCCAGTACTCTATATAAACATTGACATCAGATTCCAGAAACTGACTGGTGCAATTTATTGTAGTTACTGTAGAGTTCTAGGCCAGAGAGCCCTTGAATCTAGTTTGTCATGTTTCTGCTCAGCAGATTTAATGCTGCCTATCTGATTTCTTAATCAAGTATACCTATTTGTTGTAAATGGTTTGATTGCTCTTACAGAATGCTAACTCTAGTCAGTTGTGTTTGCAGAATTTTCTTGATGATCCAATTATTGAGTGTAATTAACTTCATATATTTCTGGAATGAGGACTGGCTCTCAGAAAGGAATGAGCATTGCTGGTATATTTGTCTTTGTAAATTCTTTTGGTCCCTACACACATTGTGCTATAGGGAATGCATATCTTCCCTGTATCTCCAGCCCCTCAATTTGTCCTGTAAAATTTCAAGAACACCAGCTTGCAAACATCCAGCAATATGTGGAACACTATCCACATGACTCATGAGCTACCTCATGTAAATAAGGACTTTACTTGAAATTGAAGGAAGTTCTCTTAAACCCTAAGGACTTGTTTATCCTCAAACAACCTGGCTATGAACTTCTTAAAACTGACATGAATTGGGTTGTTGGGTGCTGCAGCCGAATGCCAATGGTGATCACCTCCATACTTTCATATGTTGTCTCACTTTTTGCAAATGTGGTGATGTACATATGGTTTGCACCATATTTCTCTTGCAAGCTCAATATCTTCTTCATCACCTGGACTCTTGTCCTCATCCTGCTGATGACAACCATCTCTTTACATTCAAAGGTGGCGACAATTTTCTACTTGGAACTGATTAGGTCTGAAGTTACAAGCTACTTGCCAACAATCTTACTCATATAATCTCCCATGTGTGGAATTGTGTGTGCAGGTGAATGCAGGTCTTTTGACATCAGGCATTATGACAGTCTATGTTGTCTTTCTTTGCTGGTCTGCCATTATGAGGTACAATGAGTCAACCTTTCCTCTTCAAGTTCAGAAGCACTTTCTGAGGTAGCATTAAGCTGATTCATGTTCTCCTCCAGATTTCTGTCACCATTATGGGATTTTCTCTCAGAAGTTTGCTCATTACAGCATGATTGGATAGTGGTACCTAAATTTGTAGCAGCATTTTACCACCCTCCTGTCAAATTGCAACTGTTAGAAGCCATTTCCAGATGAGATGTGTCATCAACTGACAGAGCCTGGACAGCATAATCACATGACCTGATAATCTAATATGTAGTTGACTCCAACATCAAATGGGCCGTTTGTGCAATGATCCCTCTAACAATGGTGTTTAATACTTTGCTGTACTTGGTGGATATTGCTTGCTTATTAAGCAGCATCCAATAGCAGAATGACTGATGCATCCGGGATATTGAAGAGACCAGAGTGTCATTTAGAGGCAATTAATGCTGGTATACCATGCATCTACATTATGTGCAAATGAATTTGTCAGCTGCAACTGCGTAACAAAGCACATCAAGACATGTCACACATGCCTTTCAGTTTACTCCATGTGGATCATTAGTGCACACACAATCAGTACAATTGTATACAACAGTAGAAAATCATCAGTGTCAGGCCTAAATTCTGGACCTGGTTTGCTGAAAGAGTTGTCTGTGTGGTTGCAGTGAGCCAGACTCAGCAGTTTGCAACACTCAACCTCGCCAAACTGGCAAAGGGGACTGGCTTACCATTGTGGTAGAATGATCAGTTCACTCTCATGTTGTAAACCTGGGAAATCAATAATTTATCACTAGAGTGATGGGAGAGGAAGCTATAAAGAAAGAATGCAGGATCCATGTGGAAGGGTGGAGGAAAATGAAGCTGATCAGATCATGTGAAAAGGAGATCTTGAGTCTTTTCTCCAACAAATATTCAGTTGTGGAAATTAAATTGTTATAGTCAGGTCTTATGGTGAGTGCAAAATGTTTTGCAGGAGTTTGCTGTTGGATTTTGCGCCATAGTATTGGCAACCTTCACAACTGGAACAGACTCCAAATCCTTCTCTGTACTTCCCTTACATCTTTGAGATACATTTGGACTGGTGACTGAAGACGATGGAAATGATTTGCAAAGTTGTTGTCATTCCATATTTCTAGGGAGAATTTCCTCCTTAGATTAATTTGAGTATTGAGCCACCCAAATGTTTGAGATCATGCTATGTGTATACACAAGAAAAGCCATCTTAGTATACAAAAATGTCATTACCCACTTAACAAAGACTCCATTTCCCATTCTTTGTCTTCATGAGGAAACTCAGCCTCCTCATACTCCTGAGCTATGGGTCTTTGTTGCTATAAGATCACAAGGAAGGATTGGAGTGAGATGCATAGCAATGTGCCATACAGTTATGGGTTCTTCCACTTTGTCTTTGCAATGGGTGCCATGTACTTTGCCATGCTCTTTGTGGGCTGGAGCCCCCACCAAACTATGCACAAGTAAGTACTGGTAGACTTCTCACATGCCATAATGCTTTGGTCATTGCAGTTAAGTAATTTTCTTTTTCATCAATGCTAAGCATGGGAAGAGTAAGACGGCATGATTCTTGTTGTGAGTTTTCAGGTGGAGTATGGATGTTGGGTGGACGAGTGTGTGGGTGAAGGTTGTCAATGAGTGGATTGCTGCTGCAGTTTATGGTGAGTCCCTTGACTAGGACTTTTCCCTTAACATCAAGTAGATTGTTATGATCATGAGAGGGTGAATTTCATTCTCGTTATTCATCTTTTAGCAAAGCTCATGTGTTGTATGGTTAAAATGGGCATGGGAACCTCGGATTTTGAATGACATCACTCCTGCTTTCCTGTTAAGGACCAATTTTTTTGATGAAACTAGGGTCACAACAACATGGAAGGCAGGCATACCATTCCATCAACATAAGTTCTTTGTCAGAAAAATGAACACTTCTAATTGTGGAGCTTGTCTCTGATTTGACAGTTTGGACAATGATTGCACCGTTGGTGCTCAAGAACAGGGACTTCTCCTGACAATACTGAACTGCTCAGGACTCTAGAAACGTTCTAAGGTTTGAAAGTTACTTTGACCTGTTGCCAGAAGTTTGTTTATGTTTACCCAGAGATCCTGGAAAAATTTACATATATCTTTCCAACAGCCATGAAGACCGATGCATGTCCTGAACATTATGTGAATCCACTCTTCAGCCTGCAATGGTGTTGTCACTGCCCTTATCATAAGGAAATCCAAATCCACAGTGAAATGCATCTGTGCACTGACCTAAGAGTTCTATGATTTGTTCATCATAACCTGTGAATAATCGATCACTAACTCCTCTTT
>Ga0209208_10003761_pt1 | contig 21692 bp, 17 predicted proteins | sample S1TSphfallax_3_FD_187694 | JGI IMG/M metagenome (GOLD analysis project Ga0209208, IMG submission 187694) | Host-associated microbial communities from peat moss isolated from Minnesota, USA - S1T2_Fd - Sphagnum fallax MG (SPAdes) (version 2) | ecosystem: Host-associated > Plants > Peat moss >...
GGGTGCAAGGCCGGGCGTGGCGTCGACCAATGGGAAACCGGCGTGACTCGAAAGACGGGTTGCTATTGGCTGCACCGACGCATACAATTGGTTTCTCGTGCTCTTATTGGTTCAGTTCCCCATTTTGTTTTTGTTTTGTTTTGTTTTGTTTTTTCCTTGTTTTCATTTCTTCTTTCTGGTTTTTTTAAATATCAAAAAACCAAATTTCTCTTGGGGTTGAGATTTCGAGAAAATTTGAAAGGATCGAAGGAGAAGACGAGGTTTCTTAGGGTTTTTGGTTATTGGATGATAAATCTTGACGTGGGTGGGATTATATCATATTAACTTTTGTTAGGGTTTTGGTTAATGGATGATACATTTTGACGTGGGTGGGATTATATCATATTAACTTTGTTAGGGTTTTGGTTATTGGATGATACATTTTGACGTGGGTGGGATTATATCATATTAACTTTGTTAGGGTTTTGGTTATTGGATGATAAATTTTGACGTGGGTGGGATTATATCATATTAACTTTGTTAGGGTTTTGGTTATTGGATGAATAAAGTTTGATGTGGGTGGGATTATATCATGTTAACTTTACTAGGGTTTTGGTCAACGGATGATAAATTTTGACGTGGGTGGGATTATATCATGTTAACTTTGTTAGGGCTTTGTTCAACGGATGATAAATTTTGACATGGGCGGGATCATATCATATTAACTTTGTTAGGGTTCTGGTTATTGGATGATAAATTTTGACATGGGTGGGATTATCATACTAACTTTGTTAGGGTTTTGGTTAAGAGATGATAAATTTTGACGTAGGTTGTATTATCATATTAACCTTGTTAGGGTTTTGGTTATTGGATGATAAATTTTGATGTAGGTCATATTATCATATTAACCTTGTTAGGGTCTTGGTTATTGGATGATAAATTTTGATGTGGGTGGGATTATATCATATTAACTTTGTTAGGGTTTTGGTTACTGGATGATAAGTTTTGATGTGGGTGGGATTATATCATATTAGCTTTGTTACACATTAAATTATGGACAAGGTCTCCTAATTGAGTAGTTGAGGCAGTCATTCATGGTAACTAGTTCACTCAAGCTAATTACCAGACATTACCATGCAATTGAGATGCCCTTTTTCATCCATGAAGGGAGGGGTTATGCAATTCTCTTTAGGGTTGGTTATGTCATTTTGGGGTTAACTCATGACAAAACTATCATCCATCCATTTGCTTGTTTTCGGTTTTTTTTACAAGTTGATGCAAAAAGAGAGAGATGTTCCTAGACATCGCTCGAATGTCAAATGTTTTTCTTTCTTTTTATTCCCTTTTCTTTCTTTGGGGGGAAATTGATCGCAATTTTTTATTAAAAAATTAAATAAATAAATAAATATATATATATTCTAATGTCACAAATTTCAATGTTGCTTAATGGCTAATGACTTTTTATTACTTGCTTGAATGTTTAGTACTATTGTTGCATGATTCTTTGAGTTTGTTGTAACCTCCAATTCTTTGTTTTAAAAAATGCTCAAAATCAAAGAGCCCCCTAATTTTGGGTTTTTGAAAACATTCATAATATAACAATTGTGGGGTGCAATTGTTGAGTTTTTTCCCCAAAGATTTGAGTGGTTGAGTGTAGGTTCTATAACATGTTCTTTGATTATTTTTTTATTGTGGGTATATTCAATTCTTTGAATTTATTTTTAAATTGTTGGTCAATAGTGCATCATAAACCCAACCTTTACCTTTGGGATCTTTCTTTGAAAAGGAAAGAATTGCCCAACACAACTTGGTGCATTACTTGCATTTCAAAATTGACATAAAGACCAATGTTATGTGAGTATCCTTTTTGAATGAACATGTGGTCTTGGATATTTATCTAAAAAAATATTGTAGTAAAACTTTACAATACAATTATTTAGAGGTTTTTCATTATGCTAAAACCTCTTTATAAGGCTTTTGTTGTTGTCCCCAATACATGCCAAGGATATGGTTTAGTGTGTTAATGGTTTAAGGTTTTTGAAAAGGAGGCAAGTTATGTTACAATTAAAATTTAGGGTTATCAATTAAAATTGACATAACTTTAAGGTCAACAAAAATATATATAATCACAAATCTAAATCACAAGGCATTTCATTTAAACTTTTGAAGATATTTGTGACATTAAACCCTTGCTTTTACCAACATTAATTTCTCTCTTTCATCACCATATAATCTAAATTATAAATTATACAATAATTAGAACAATTTTATGATCAAACATCAAACTAAACACAACACAATCATTCACACGCAACCACATTTACAATCATACTTCAGATTTGTAATTTACAAAAACTTACACTTCAAATTCATTAGCAATTATCTTTTTAAGATGTCCAAACATCAACCAATACATTGACAAACAACCCAAACACATCAAACTTCTATCATTTGCAAAAAAAAGGTTGTTTGTGGGTTAAAAACTTCTTAAACCATAAAAGCAACAAACAACAAATATGTTATTATTATGAGAACACTTGTTGGAACCTTTTATCTATGATCATTTATCTAAATATTTCCCATATTATTTACATCTACTGAAAAACATAATAGCACCCCAAAATGCAACATGAGTGAAGGTGATAAAAAAACTTTTACCTTGTGATACCTTGTGTGATTTTAGATTCTTTTTATAGGATGGGATTGTTTGGCTCTTAAAAAAAGAAAAAGTATTGAAATAAGGAATGGATTGAAGCCCAAATCAATTAACAAGATTGGTAATATACATACTCTTGATACAACTTTGCCAATAACATTTTTAGCACATGTGTGATACCATTATTGTGAAGTATTTCAAGAATATGACAAAGAGTAATTGCTCCACCAAACCCACAACCCAATTTTTAGTATTGGCCTTGATGTAATAAATCTACCAAAGATACCATTTGAAACTTGTCTTGTGCCATGACTAATTCATATGGAGAAATGTGTAATTTGACATCAACAAAAAATGGTAATAATTACTTATTAATAACACAAGCATAGGTCTGAATACAACTTTTATGATTGAACACATTAAAATATAACATTATGCATGCGATTGTTAGGAGGTGAAAGAAAATGCAAATCACATTACCCTCACAAAATCTTTAGTGTATAATATATGGTAGGTAATTAACAATGTAACACTTCACATATTAATGAAAAAATATGAAAACATTAAAATGCCACAAATATTTCCATAGGCATTTTAAGGTTGCAATTTGAAATCTCAATGCTAGCTTAAAATGTTAACAAGATGTGCACAAAGACCAAACTAATGACATAATACAAAGATCCATCTTGAAAGAATAGCATGTGAAAACCATTTTAGCTTCCAAAATGTTCCCTATTTATTGGAAATTTAAAAAACTATATGTTAAGCGATTGGTAATGTAATGGAAACATAGGATTATGTGAATAGAAGGACTGCCTTTTTGAAAAAGTTGATAAGAAGAATAGAATTAAAGAACAATAATTTAGTTTGAAAAGCAAAAAACCTATAAGTTCATGATGCATGATTTATAAGTTATCAAAAACCTTTGTGCTTAATTTTATTTTTACACTATCATTATTTATTAATATTTTAAATGACACCAAACAAACTATGTGCACAACAACTAACATCATTACAAAATAAATGTTCGTTTTCAACTAATTAAATTTTGATTAAATCAATCCATGCCTTTGAAAGGAAGTTTCATCGACATACACAATGTCATCTTGGGGGTTTTTTTTTTAATCATTGAAATTACCATTGATTCTTGGATACATTCATGCTCCCACCCACAAAAGCGCTACAAACCAAGGTTTGTTTTGTTTATAAGCAAAGGTCATAAAAACAACAAAACACGTGCATTGAACCCCAATCATAATGGCCTAATCACCTACTAATTAGCCTTGGAATAAACAAGATCTATTAGCTAGAATTTCATTGGCATCTTTTCAATTGAATTGGCAATTGTTGGTTAATAAACAAAAGAAAAATATATTGGCTGATTCTTATTATTTCCCTATCACTTTAACATACAACATCCCATCCAACCTCCTACCCACCTTTCCTACCATAGTTAATGTTAGACACATTGGCAACTTATATCATTTAAGTGTTGTCATTTGCCCAATGTATTCATCTAAATATTTGCTAACATAACTTGCCTTATAGGGGGAGTATCATTGACATCAAAATGAAAGTTCGTGGGAACACCACAACATGAAGTTCATCAAGTTGTGTTTACATGTTATTGATAACCAATTTTTTTTAACAAAACATAAGAATAATTATTTTACAAGGACGACCTCACTGACATGTCTTTTAAAATGAACCTTCAAGTGAAACGATTTGCCTCACAAAATCACATCGGGTTTTGTGATCAATTTTTAAAAAACTACTTGCTCATAAAAAAATTATGTAGTTGCAAAGGACATCAAGATGCCACATGGTAGCATGGTTTCGTAACTATAGTCAATATGACAATTTGTTCAATTTTTGGGTGTATATTTTTATTTTTGAATTTATATTAATATATTTGAATCATTTAAAATTAGTTATTAAAAAATACCAATTATTTTTACAACTAATAACAATTAATAGTGACTTAATTTTTGATGATGATGATGTGGGAGGCCAATGTCAATTATAATATGTACAATTAATAGTCAATTTCATGATTCATGACACTAATTTCAATAAGATTGCATTTATTGATTGGTCAAAATTATTCATAATGCCAAAACATGTCTTTTACGACTTGTCCTATGGAACTACAATGTCTAACATGATTAAATTAAATGAGTAAAAATGGTTTCAACAACTACAAAAATGATTTAAAAAATTACATTTGCAAAGGACAAGTAATTTTATTAACCAAGTTTAGTTTTAATAACCTAATTTAGTTTATAATTTTATCACAATTTAGCCATGTATTTTTTTAATAATGAACTTTATTTTAATTTTCCCAAATTGAACCAAATATAACCTAAGTATTCAAATTTAGTTTAATTTATTATTGTTTAGCCATGTTTAACTTAAATCATTATTTGAAATTTAAATTATTTGTATTTAGCCATACATTAAACAATATCATGTATGTGCTTTAATTATGTTAATTTCTTAAATAATTGTGTTAAGTCTAATTTATATATTAATTTTGCCAAATTTAACTTAGGTGATTGTTTTTAGCCAAACTTATTTAAATAATTATGTCTACCCATGTTTATATTAATTTAATCTATGTTTAGCCTATATTAACTTAACTTAGTCTAGGTTTAACCTAACTAGATGTACCACTTAATCTAAGTAGTCTTAGGCTAAATTAGGTTAATTTACTTTTAATTTAAGGAGGCCTAAGTTAACATAGGCTAGGTTGATAAGTAGTAAGTAGGTTGACCAAGGTTAACCTAGGGTGATGTAGTTTAATTTGAGGCTAAAAAAATTTGATCTTTATACTTTTGTGTTTAATAAAATTAATATAAAAAAAATGATAATGTAATGGATGAAGACTTGAATGCCAAAATTGAGGTGAAGGGTTCAAATCCTTGTGTTTTGCAAGTTATGATACATAGGTTGCCTAGCCTAGGCTATGTAGGCTAGGAGGCCAATATTTATTTTTAACCTAGGTCACTTACCCTAGGTTAATTAGGCTAAACTAGGTTGATTTTGAGTCATGTGTGATGATTCATAATTGAACACGTGTATATAGATTTTTGACACATGTCATCCAACTATCAAGGTGCCTTTTCTAACATTTAATTGAATAAAATGATTAGGTGGACATGACATGCATTTTACATGTCAAATCAAGGTCAATGATGATATGAAATTTCAATATTATGAAAAAATAAAAATTTTAATTAGTAAGATGACTGGACTTTGCAACTATATGCGCTTTGCAACTAAATAGGTGAAATGACATGGGTTTAAGAACTCAATAGTCATTAGTCGTAAATGTCTTTTATAATTAATACATAGTCATAAAAAGAAGTTGCAAAAACCAAAATGTTTTTGTGTTAATAATTTGTTACCCAACTTTTAAAACATTAATTTGGCCAACTTTGTGAGCTTGTTGTGACATTTTGGACTACATATGTGGGGAAAAAAGAATAAAAAATTATATAAAAGATAATCCTTGAAACTATTAAAAAATGGGAAATAATTTGTAATTTGTACATCCAAGTTTGTATGATGACCTATGCACATTATAATGGATACTTTCAAAATGAAGAAAATATTGTTATATACATTTTTTGTAACACCATTGTTCATTCTTTACATTAATAATAAGATGTTAGATTTCAATAATAAATGTAGTAATGTAAGAAAACACATAAATTAGGTTTATAAACATAGTAGTGACATACGAAATACGAGTATTATTCGAAGGTGCTCAAAAAGAAGTATTTTAAAGTATTTTTAAAAAAACACTATAAAAATACAAAGGCTTGAAAATTGGCCTTTGTATCAAGTATTTTCAAATATTTTTTAAAAAGCCCAAAAAAACGTATAATACGCGTATGTTTGAATCAAATTGAGAGTATGTCACTACTATGTTTATAAATATAATCAAAGCATAAAAATATCATTTAATTGAAGACAATATCTTCAAAGCAATGTCCATTATTATGACATCATTGTTGGTTATTAAAACATTCATTGATATTTTAATGATATTATTAGCAATCCCACATTGATAATATATCTCAAAGATTTGAAAATGATTAGTCAACTTTGATATTACATAATAAAGATGTGCATTAAGGTCCATGATTGGTTGTTAATTGTTGTGACCTCATCACATGTCAAAGCAAGGTTGTGTAATTCTCAAGAACCTCCTTCAAATTCGATTTTAACATGTGCATCCATGTAATAAATGCTATATCCTAACTAATTGAATCAATGTCCAATGTTTTTGCCATTATTATAATACCTATGAACAAAACAAAGTTTAAAGAGTTTCATGTTTTAACTTTGATCTCCCTTGTTGAAGAAAGTGGAAAATCATCATTGATTGTCCACTCTTGTTGTCCTTTCACCCTTTAGCCCACCTTGCATTTGTTCAATGATGGTTGAATGAATTTTGTATTAACAATGTTACTTATATGTTTTAACAGGTGCATTTAGCAATGGCATCCAAGAGAATAAGAATGAAGACAAGCAATGAAACACTAAAGTGTTTAGAAACTCAAACCATGAAATTGTGTAGGTTGTTGGAGTTGCTTGGTGAATGGAAAACATGATAAAAGCAAGCAATCAAGCAATGGGACCAAAAACTGAAGAGATTGTGGTCAAGAGGAACATGAATTCTTCTCATCAAGTTTCACAAGTAGTGATGAGTCACAACCTCAAGATTGGCTTCTTTTGGCAATCAACATCAAGGAACAAGGTGATAAAACCTGACAAAAAAAAAGGCAACTGAGACTATGTTTTCCTTCAATGGGCATTTCAGAGGATACTCTTGAGCCTATTGCAATTTGGCTATATATTAAAGTTCTCTGTAAAGTCATAAAGTCACCCTCTCTTCCACCCCCTAACTCCTCTGCTTTCACCCCTTATCCCCTCTTTCAGTGATATCTGAAAAGTAATGTTATATTTAAAAATCTCGGTATGAAATTCTGAAACACAACATTTAATGTTCGAGAGTAATTACAGTAATTGTACAGGTAGGAGCAGTGAAAATATATGTAAGAGCAGTGGAGGCGCTCAGGAAAAAAGAAAGAGGGGATGAAACTCAGTTTACCACCAAATTTGGTGGAAAAACTAGTTTGGGTCCCAGTTATTTCGTTTTTATAAAATTTCATTCCGAGTTACGCATTTGATGCCCTATTATGTTGAAACTGGCTGTTCTTGCCCCCTAATCGCCTGACTTACGGATAACTTTACCACCCACAGGGCCTATGCTAGGGCAGAGCTAGCCCTTAGCATGGTACGTTGGGCAGCCACTCTGCCCATTTGTAGCACATGGCACTGGGCCTTGTCTCGGTGCCTTTTGTGAACCGGCATCTACACGGGTACCATGGTAAAAACTAAAAACCCAAATTGTTTGGGGCCTCGTTATCCCATCACTCAAGGCTAAATGGGGATCTCTAAGTTCAAAGTTAACATTTTATTGGTTAATTATTAGCTCTAAGAGGCCTTACTCAAGAAGGTGAAGGTACCGGTGTAGGTGCTGGTTCACCTTGGCCAGGGTAGGCTACCTACCCTGCCCCTCGTGTTTTTTGTGGCTGACCTTTTCCTAGCCCTTGTTAAAGGTCGGATAAAAGGCTGATTCTGCCAGGTGGTGTGGTCTCTTCGACCTTGCTTAAGGAGTGCGTACCTTGCACAATGGTCCTTCACCAGCCCATTCTGGTTCGAACTTGCTCTCGTTCTCTGGTATGCTCCAGTGTGGGGGCTTGTCTTTGATTATTGTAATAACCGCTGGTTGCGGGCATTCGAAAGAATAAATCAGAATGAAAGAACCACTGGTTGTGGGCACTCGAATAAAAAAATCAGAATGAAAGAACCACTGGCACCGGGTATTTGAAAAAAAATTGAGAATCAAAGAAGCACCGGTACCAGGTATTTGAGAAAAATAGAAGGAAAGAACCGCCGGTTCTCGTTATTTCAAAAATCTCAAAGAAGTGCTGGGTTTCGTGAAACACCTGGCAGTTTTCTAGGCGGTTATTTGACTTCAATTTTTTGTGAGAACCACAGTTATATATATATATCTAACACCAGGTATTTTGATTTTTATGATAACCGAGGTTATATACCAGAACCAGGTGTTTTGATATTTTTGATAACCATGGTTATTCACTTCGATACCCGGATGGGTTGACGTAGTTTCTAATACCCTCCGGGTAGATAATTTGATGAGGCTTGCGTCTTGTTGGGCTTGCACTACAGTGCCCCTCTTGAAGCTCTTTTGGTATAGGAGAAGGGCCTGAGTAGAGGCCCTTCCGTGATTTGAGATCTGTGCCCGAGACCAGTAGGCAGAGGGAACAAGTCAAAAATCATGGACGGGCCTGTACTCAGGTCCTTTCCCTCCGTAAAGCACAGCCTGGATTTTTTCACTTTTTAGAAATAGTGACAGGCCGGCTCGCACCTTCCGCTGGTCAGAAGATCCCAGTACAGCCTGGCTGGTACCTTCCAGCCGCAGAAGATCCGGCTTGCTGAAAACAGGTTTTTTCAGGCAGGTAAGGGAGCTGAAAATACAAAGGAAGAATCCAGGCAGTGCTTTACGGAGTGAGAGTGGCTTCTATGTTGCCAGTCTGCAGCTATTCTGCCTCCAGATATCAGCCCCAATAATGTCACATGCTAGTGGTATCAGTTCTATTCCTCTTTTATTTATCTACATTTGCAGCTTTCTTGTTGCAGCATCCCATTGCACAACTTTGGACTTGATTCCAGTACAAATGGATAAAATCTCCAATTAGGGCTTGAGGAATGAACTTGATCAATGACCTCAACACAAATCTAACTAACATACTCAACTATCATAGGGACAAAGAGGAATGAACCATACAATATACTCCACAGCATGCTAGAGACAGCAAGCAGCAGAACAGGGTCATGTCTAGTCTTATGTCCTAATGCAGTGGTATTGGGGACATAAGTAAAGCAGAAGAGAAAATCTATCACAAACTTGTCCCATTCTGTATTGAATCTGTATTGAAGGCAGGGATGAATTGCTTCATTTGGGTCACAAGACCAAAGAAGAAGTGCAAATCAGGCAAGCAAGTGGGTGTCGGTTAACAACAATATTGCATACATTTGCCACTTTTGTAAGATGGGGGGAGTGCAACAACCTCTGGGACCCCAAAAGAACTTGTGAAGACAAAGATAGCACAAGAATTTGCAAGAGCACACCTTAATGCTCTTGCAAGCTTGGAAACAAACATAGTCCAAGATGGTAGCAAGAATTCCGTGTCATTGAATCAAGAGAGGGAGAATGAGACAAAGAAAAAGCAGGTTCAAGAAAATTTGCCCAAAGACCTGGAGGCATTGCTTTTGAGAAGCAGTAGAGCCAAGAAGAGGAAGCATAAAGGCTGGGCAATGTTGAAGGATTTGACTTTGTCTTCCTGAAACAAGCACCCTGATATAGGTGCACAACATTGGTTTGTGAGCAGTCTTCTCTTGAATCTGGCTGGAAATGCAGGGCTTCCAATCAGGGGCACAGAAATTCAGCACTCTCGTGGATTTGGCTTTGTTAACTTTAGCAGTGAATGTACCATGGATGCTGTCATTGAGAGCATGCACAGCAAAGACCTTGATGGCCAACCCATAACTGTCAATAGAACACTGTCAATAGAGTGAAGCCAAAAGAATGTGATGGAGGTGAAGGGGACCATTTCTATTCTGGAGGTGGAGGCAGAGGGGACTGCGGTGGCAGTGGTGGTGGACACATCTGTTTCACATGTGGGCAGCCTGATCACTGGGCTGTCCATCTGGTGGAGACTGTTGTGGAGATGGCTGCTACTCTTCTCATGATTGCTGTGATAGGGACTTGGCAAAGTATAATATGCAGTTTTAGTTCCAGCCCAAGGACTATAAAAACATGGAGTCATACAGATGGAGGTGCTCATTTTGGTGGTCAGTAACAAATGATTTGTGCCTATTGACAGCAGTGATCAAGTGATCCCTCTGTTGATCATTACAGTGAAGGCAACTGCAGAATTGGAGGTGCTTCCCTTGCAAGTTTTGCATTCCTTGCACTACTTTATGAGCACAGTTCCGATCTGGGCCCACATCTCTTGAATGCTTGCACAGATGATTGGGTACAAGATGAAAACACTTTATCGTGATAGTCCATGTATGGCTCCCCTTTGGTCATCATGTAGTTAATTTTCTCAATACATTTGAGTTCCTCATGCCCACATTCTTCTGGGCATCCACTATATTCAGCTCTGCTACAATTGCATTATTGGTGCAGTCTTGTGTCTGCTTGAATTGAGAGTTTGTTCTTTTGTGAAGAACAATATTACACAAGAGAAGTCACCATGCATAAGCAAACAGAAACAATGTTGCTGACATTTTCAGAGCTATTGAGGTGTGACAATTTGTTCAGTCCTACCATTTTTCTAAGCTCTGTGAACCGTTGGAAGCTGGTTTCTCAAGAAATTGCAGTGTCAAATGCAGCCACCATAATACAGAGGTGGAGGAGACAAGGCTACAAGCCTTGACAATTTGGAGTGTGGCATGTCTCTTCTTGCATTTGATTGCTGGGCAGTTATGTTGCCTGCAGAATATATAACAGTACATGAAGATCCTAACACTGTATCAAAAAGGTCACAGCCACAGCAATGCTCCATCTCTTCTCCTCAAGGTGGTGGGTTGTAGCACGCCAGGTTCTTCTGTTTGCCTTTAAAAAAGGAGAAGTACTGCCTGAGGCTTTGCTCATGTTTTCAAGGGTGACTAACCTGCTGCAGACAGAAGGTGAGACCTCAAACAGTCTTGCCCGCATGATGACATTGGTAGTGGTTATGTTGCTGATCCATGCTAGAAGAATCAGATGCTTATTTCTGGTGTTCTTGTGTAGTTGTGGTTATCTTTCTCAATGAAAGGGTTTGACTTGCAAATCCATGTGCTTCACTCATGCTGGGTGACTAATTCCCCCACTGGTGAGCTCCATAGGTTGGGCTTTAGTGAGAATCTGTGTTTTTCTTCTCAGCTCTCAATAGCTTCAGGAAATTGTTGTTTTCTTGGACAGTTGCATGTTTGACTTTGCTACCTTCAAGTAATTGGAGTTTCCATGTGATGTGTGAGTAGACTATGGGCTTCTTCCACTTTTAAGCTCCAAAACCCTCCTTGCAGCTTTCAGCTTATTGGAACTGGAGCTCCAGAAAGGGCCTCTCTTTCTTCTTGTCAAGATAAAGGAGGCATAGAGGAATGGAGGTTTAACACCACTCTTTTGCAAAGCTCTTGGGTGCTTCAACCTGTCTGCATGGTTGCCTTCTTGCTCATGCAGGAGTGGTGTTTCTGCAGTAGAATTTTTGCAGAATTGTTGCTGCTTCCAAGCCTAATCAATGTTCCACATTTTGATACAGCACATCTTTTAAGAAACAGAACAATGAGAATACAGAGGTCAGCAGGTACAAGACATGCGAAAAAATGATGTGGATGACACAGGTATACATGAAAGTCCTGAAGCTTTCTATGAAGGTAGAGATAGAATCGGTCGGATCCATGACCTGAAATTGGTGCCATCACTCAGTGCTACACCTATAGCACTTTGTGTCTTCAAAGCATTAGAGCCTACATAGTAAAGCCTGAAGCTACTGTCATCTAATTGTACAACATGTGGAGCTGCAACTGTCCCATTATCCCATGCTTCTTCCTCCCCAATTCGTGCTCTGAAAATAGGTCCCCCAGGTTCAGTACCCAGTACTGTATCTTTTTTCCAGTGAATGCCATCCGTTGAGAACGCTAAACCTATTCCATGTATTCCATTCCCATCTACACCTTCATAAAACATTGCATATTGACCATTGAGGAATAACACATGTCTGCGTCCAACACCACCATCATCCCAAGTGCCTTTAGCTCCTCTAGCTAACACACACCCAGCTTTAGTCCATTGGAGACCGTCACTAGAGGTAGCTGCACCAATTGCCGAGACAGGAGGTGAGGTCTGTTGTATTGAGCTATATGTCATCAACCAATGCTCCTTATTCATGGGCAAGGATTGGCCTTCTAATTCTTTGCAAGGAGGAGGAATGACTCTTGGCCATGCTATGAAGACTTCATCAAACTCATTTTTCCTTCCAATTTGTAGTAAGGGGCTTCCTGGCGAATGCTTACGATTGAATACAAAACCATCAGTTGATTTGATTAATCCTGGAAGCATCCGAAACCCTTGCAAAGCTTTGCCAGCTCCTGCTCCTCTTGCTCCAAATTCAATTGTCTCTGCTGAACCTCCAAAGTAGAACATCCACCATTCACCTTCACAAAAAACAGTACACAAGGTGGCTGAGAACACCGACAAGAAATTCAGACAATCTCTGTTCTGAAATTACATGAAAGAGATGTTCAAGAGGTAAGGATTAGAGTATAGAGATAATCTGACGTGAAGCAAAGAGTTTGTTCACATAGGTACCTTCAAAAAAGAAAACATCTCCACAACCCACATGGACACAGTCGAAAGAGGAAGAAGAAGAAGCTTCATCAGGGTCAAGTATTGCACCCTCAGGTAAAGTCCCTCTGTATCGTTTCCAATGGAAACCATCCTCTGATAGTGCTACCCCAACACGTCCTGTAGATAGCAAAGCAGGTTTCACCCCTGAATGCCAAGATTCCTGATTTCTACCATAGTAATACATTCTCCACGAAGATGCTGATGATCCTGATGATGCTGCTGCTGATGAAGGTTCCTTAACAACAACCGGATAGAACAAACATTTGTCGTCCCACCAGTTTTCACCTTCTTCTCCTGGGCCAAACAGCCGCCCTGCCAGACTGAGGGAGTGATTGAACAAACCCTATGAGTGCACAATTGATCTTGAGGCATATCACATTTAGCAAGTGCACAAAAGCTTGAAAAAGAGACGAGGTCGACAACATACCTCTCTGCACTACTGCAAGTAGTTGACATTGTGCAGCAACAGCTCATCACGATGGTCGTCCCATCGTCAAAAGTTCTCTCTTTCCGAACCTTTCGTCTTCTTGGATCTCGAACCGCATGCTTGTATGATGATGATGATGATAATAATGTCCATGGACAATCCAGTGATAATAACCGAATGTCCGAATGCACAACAACTGAATTGGAGATTGGGCTACTACCGAGCACAGCGAATTTCGCCAGAGTCATCATCTCCTGCAACTGAGTTTGATTCCTACAGTCCTCCTTCAAACCAAAGGAGCTCAGAGGAGTAGAAGCTGAGAGAGCTCGGCAGATTGTCTTCAAAGGGCCTCGAGCTCAGAGCCTCGGCATCAGGAATTGAGGCTCGGTTTAGGTTTGGCGATTGTGTCTGTTCGAGCTAAGAGCCTCGGCATCAGGGTTATATAGGTTCAGTTTTAGGTCTGGCAGTCGTCTCTCTCCTCATAACAATACAGATTTCCAAATTCCAACATCCCTTACCCACACCCCCCACCCCTTGTTAGGCTAAACCTATTTAATGAGGGAAAATGTGAATTTTCGGACACAGCGACCCTGATTAAGTTTTTAGGAGAGAATATTTAATATTTACATTACCTACTGTTTAAAAAAAAACCCAAAAACATTGGGGGAGGGGTTTTTAAGTGTTTAGTTTTTACCATGGCACTAAGTAGAGAGGTTAACCCAAGTGACCTAGTTAAACCCAAGGAAGTACAACATATCCAATTTAGAAGCTAAAAGTGGTGTAGAAATAATAAGCACATAAATCCAATACATGCATGTGTCTCCAGAAGGACCACCAAAAGGCACAAAAAACGAAGAGTTTGAACAACTAATGTAAAGCCATAATTGATCAATTCTCTCAATCATCAATTTGGAAACCACCCACCCCAACCACACCTCCTTCCCCCCTCCTTCCCCCCTGCTCCCACCCAGTTGACCTAAGGCCTTCCCAAAATAGGTGCATAGGTGAGTGAGTAATATGTTCATATCCTTCTCAATTCCTACTACTCCCATGCATTTTTGGACCATAAAAAATTGGTTGATTTTTCTTCAATGAGTGAAAAGAGTGATGGGGGGGGTTTGTTTCCCTGCAACCTCTGCATCTTATATTATTGTCAGTATCCAAACAGAGGAAAAAAAAGGCATAGAAAGAGAAGGAGGAACCCCAATATCACCTACCCTAATAATAAAATCAAAATCCAAATTCAAGTCTAGTCTTCATTGCCAAAAGGTCTACCTTTGCAGGTTAGATATATTATTAATTTAGACAAGATAATTAAAATATGTAGTTTCATGTGTCTTATGCTCAATTTGTCCATATTGTGTAAAGCACTCCCCCCCTGAGTGTGCTTTTTTCCTTTGTATTTTGACAAACCACCTTCTTCCCCCCACAAAAAAAATGCTTTCATCACATGAAGGGTCGTTCCACCAATTTTTGCATGCAAACTTTCCACCTTCAAAAAAAAACAAGGGGTATATATCACACTGTGGCCTTGCCATTTACATTTAAAAAAGTATCTTAAGGCAAAAGAAGAAGAAGAATTATGGGAAACTCAAATATTTCACCATGCAAAAAATATATAATCTTCAAAAAAAGTCCTCTAAAACAAACCAAAATCCTTCAAGATATTATTATTACAACTCTATAATAACTAATCTCAAGTTTCAACACAAGCCAAAATATATCATCTTTCAAAAATCTTCATAATAAAATAGACCTAATATTATTTATTACCTAGGGGTCAAAATCCCTTAAGCTACTATACTCTATAAATGAATCTAAACACAAAATCCCTTGCCTACAAAGGCAAGGCCAAATAAAAAGCCTTTAGTACTTTACACTTACAATCCCCTCTGCCCTTTGGGTATCCTTGGCCTAATGCCCTAATTTCAGGGCATATTTCTTTTCAGGGTCTGCCTTAATTTTGGGCATAGGCCCTAAGGCTGCTACCATTCAAGGGTTTAGGACCCTCAACAATTAGGGAAAGCCCTGGAGAGCGGGGCCGTTCCCAACTGGAACCTTGGCACCTGAAATCCAAAGGAACAAGCCCGACCCAACTGGAACAACCTTAGCACCTGAAATCCAAAGGAACAAGCCCGACCACCCAACTGGAACAACCTTAGCACCTGAAACCCAAAGGAACAAGCACGGAAGGAGCAAGCAAACAAACTGACAAACTGACATCAATCACAAACCATTCCAGTCATTATTGCAAAAAGTCGAACTGTGAAGTCTAGGCTGACGTTAATGAAGTGAGAGTGTTCTCCTTTGGTTTCGGAAAGAAAGAGACAAACAATGACATTAAAAAATACACATACTACGGAACAGGCCAGGCCTGGTCCAGTATGGTTGGGATCTGGGCTCCATCAGGTGGGTAAAAGGTCCTACCATGGTATTTCCTCATAGCATTTTCACCCCCATTTGGTTCATCACATCTTTACAATGTTGTTACGCACCACTAATGAGACCACAAAGTGGAACTGGAAGAACCATAAGTGGAACTAGAAAAACCACAAAGTGGAACTGGAACAACCATAAGTGGAACTAGAAAAACCACAAGTGGAACCAGCAGATGACCAACTGCTCTCCAACAGAGGACAGGACAAGGATGGCAGAGAAAGGGTGCCTTCATATGGCAACAGAACCAGTTACAGTAACATAGAGGGATAGAAAATATTGAAGAAGTGATGATTTTTATTTGGATATTTTCTTTAGGGTTTCAAAAACCCAAATACAAAACTCCTTTTTCTGAAATTTTTGTTCAGGACAAAAAAAATATGACCAACAACTTCTGACAATTATTCTTTAGGCCTCGGTCTCTGAAATGTAAAACCAAACTCTCTGTCCACAGAGCCCTATCCAAAGTCCCAGGGGTTCTTTTTTTTGTGGCGGGGGGGGGGGGGGGGAGGGGTTGGGGATTTTAGTGACATGAAAAATTGGCGAATTTATCCAAAAATACGAAAATTAGTTTAATTAACCCTAGAAAAAAGCCAAAAAAAATTCTCAAAATTTTTAATGAAAAACAAAAAACAAAGATTATTTGGAAAAAAATATCACCGATCTGGACTCAAACAGGAGCCGGAGGGAGAAATGAAAAATGGAGAGAAATGGACAGTAGTTGGCTGTAATGGACAGAGAATACGAACAGTGAATGGATAGAAACAAGCAATTGGCAAAAAGTCGTCGATCTAATTTTCGTATTGAGAAATAAATAAATCATAGTGAACGATGTGGTGATGATGGTTCTCGTTAATTCATCTATGTCGATGATTTTATCAGTCAGGTTAAGGTTGGTTAGTTTCGTCTCTCATAATCATTCATCCTTGTGGACAGATGAGAGTCATTCTTTTGAATGAATGTTATGTGCAATTCCCTCCATTGTCTTTTTGTCGTCTTCATTCCAAACTGTCATCCGCTGCACCGCACGCAACCCCCGCGAACGAGATCCGATCACGCCGCACTAGGCTACCATCCACCCGCAAGAGATAGAGAGAGAGAGAGAGAGAGAGAGAGAGAGAGAGAGCGCGAGCTCCCCGGCCCGCTTGTTGCGCCACGGCGGACGACTTCGACGGACGCGAGTTTCTTGGCGCTCCTAAAACGCAGCTTGTCAATTCCTGAAAACGGAATCGATTTAGTCTCGGGAGACACTAGTGTTTGTTTCCACAATACTATCTAAAAAAGGTTTTGTTTGACGGACAAAGTGCTTTGTAGCCATTTTGCTTCTCTGGAGATTGCGCAATTCTGTAATAGTAGTTATTTTTTGGTAAGAAAAATCCGGTACGGATCGTGAGCGCAGCAGAAGACGCGAATCATGGTGCTAGTACTGGCCGCTTCGAGGCGAGTGTATATCGTCGCCAGTAGGTTCGCTGTTTGAAGGTACTTTTTTTTCTTTTTTTTCGTTTTTGTTTTGGAGTTCCTTTGCTCGGATCGGTGAAGCGTTTCTTCTGCCTGTGTGTTTGCTTCTTGTGAATGTGTCCTTATTTAGTTTGCAGAATGTGTAGTGTGTGGTATAGCATGTGATATGTGTTTTTGTTTCCCTCATACTCTGGATTTCTTTCTTTCTTTCTTTTGTGTTACGATTGGCATCGTACTTGCACTTGTCAGATTTGGTTAGAAGAATGGAGGCGTTGAGGTTTCGAATTTGCTTCTATGGGTGTGCATAAGCCTGGTATAGTCTGTGAGGTCTTTTAGGAGAAATCCTTGACCGCGGTTTCTGAGGCAAGTGAAGCTGCGTGAAGAAGTTGCATAATCGGAAACCAGGTGGGATCCGGTGATGCAAGGACTAGAACATCACTGTCGCGTACCTGCTTTACCTGGTATTGGCCTGCTTCATGTTTCTGGCTATCTCCTTCCGATCTCACTGTCTTTCTTTCGCTGCCGCTCGCCGTGTCTTTCAAGGACAGGTTTGTGACGGGGATGATGGTCTGGCGAGTCTTAATTCTTAGTTGAAAGCGGAAAATTGTGCCCTCTACCTTCTCCTGCTTACGTCAGTGTTCTCAAGAGCCGAAAAGTGGGAGCTGCTTTCCTCGAGCGCCTCAAGAGTGTGAGGATTGGAGTTTTGCTGTCCCCGTGTTCCAATCGCCATTGCTTATGGAGAAGAAAGAATAGGGCTTCCAAGTCCGACAGTGAAACACACACCGAATTTTCGTCGTTTTGAAGGGCATGCCGGTACTGGTCACTCTCGATTTCACATGCTTCCTGATCTTGTTAGTATGCGGAATCACTGCAACTGAACTATCGGGGCGAAGAAAAGAAATCTGCAGCAGGAAACAGAAAACACTGAACATAAATCTTATCATCCTCCGATTATTCTTTCATTGTGCTTCATCTGTTGCGGCTTGCAAGTTCTTGGCAGGTTCGCTGTGAAAGGGTCGGTGCCGCTTTTGATTCTTTTGAAATCTTCATCTATCCGAGTGCTGCTGCAAAGTAGCCTTGTTGACATTTATGCTTGCTGGTTTCAGGCTGATATAACCAGGCTTTTGCAAATGGCAGCAACTTATGACGGGAAAAGTTTCTTCACCCTTAGGTTTTCATGGTTGAAGATCTGTATGGAAACAGGGTTCGGTTGGCTCCTTGGTCTGAAAGAGGCAGTGGCTGTGTGGGTGAAGGTGTGCAATCTGAAGACTAGGCCTCAAAGAAAGTCACCTCCTCAGCTGGTCCATAAGATCAAAATGGCTAGTTGCCACATGTCGATGGATGAGGTTGCAAAGACATACAAGATCACACCAGTCCGCAGGATATAACCTGGAGCCAAAAATCATAGAGATACAAAGTATGTATAGTATGCAATTGGAAACGCAGGGGCATGTGCAAGATCCTTCTTCTCTACATGTGTTACAAGCAACCATTCTAACCATATAGTCCAGTATGGTAGTTGCTGTCCATGTGGACATGCACACCTTATAGAGAATGGACAAACTTTTTCTCTGCACACTCCCTGGTTACCTCCTGCTATATTTCTTTTACTTCTACAGCTTGATATTAGTGTTTGTCTCAACTATATTACATCCTGTCATTACTACGGCTTTAGTTGGGAATTAGAGAACATGATTCAGGTAGGTTTATCAATTTGAGAATTTTAGAGGGAATTTTGGCAGTATGATTGTTGTGGCAATACTAACAAGATGGTAACATACTCATGATAAGCAATCCTTGTTGTGCTACTGTCTGGCTTGACATGACTTTTGATGAATCTTTGCAAATCTGGCATTTATTCACAGAGATTTTGGAGATCCTCCAGGAATGTCATAGAGTTGGTGGCTAACCATTCAGGATCAAGAGGTTCCTTGTGGTGATATCTCTCAGTTTTGACTTTTCTTGACAACTAGAGGAGAGATGTGAGCTGTGCCGACATGAGTCTGTAGTTTTTGTAACTGCTGGCCCCTGCCTTCTAAGGTTCTTTATCATGACATGTCTAAGTATAATTGTTATTGACAGCTAGAGGAGGATATTGTGCTGTATGTGGTTGATGAAAGTCTATAGTTTTGTGTTGGCGATCCGTTGGCTTCAGCACCAAGATTGCAGGAGCTTGGAAGAATTTTCTCTTTGGACATCTGCTTCATGGTTACTTCACCATAGATCCATTTGTGTATGCACTTCAGCTGTTTTCAAGACATTTGTCATTGCTGGGACATATATACGTCTAGCCTTGGTATTAGATCAGATATTGGCTGTCTACCAGTTTATTCAGGATTGTGATATCTGTTAACTGGGATGACCTGCAGCATGTCCCCAGAGCCAACCATTTCTTGGTGTGCCAGGCCCTCCCTTAGTGTCTCCTGCATGAACTTTTGGATTACTGAAGATGGACATGGCTTAAGTGAAGTGACACAATTACTGCCAGGGGGTGAATTGATAGTCTTTTGACATGCTACTGAAATGTACATGTCAGGTAATGTTCTCCCCATTCCTTTCTTCTTGAATTATCAGGAATATTTTTGTGATCCTCCAGGAGTGTTGCATGCTTTGATCCATTACTTTGAGACTTGTAATGATTCCAAGCATTGGCCTCTCTATAATAAATTGGAACTGGATCCTGAGCCTGTGTTCGGTGAACTGAAATCCAGATGTGGGTTCATGTTCTTGCACAAGGCTGCTGTGGTCTGGTTGGTAGCTTCTATCATAATTTCCTTATGGATGGTGTACTTTGAGCTGCAATGTGCAAAGCAATTGTATTATGATGATAGCAGGATAGGTGGATTTGTCTTGATTCTTATGTAGCTGGTGTGTCTTGATCCAATATGTGAAACCGATGTAACCTACTACTACATCCTGGACTGTTCTTTCATGTATCTGGGGATGCATGTCAACCTTGTTGTCAAGGTAGGTGAAAGCCCTTCAACAGCTTGCTGTATGCTTTGCCCAAGTGTTTGAAGCTGTGGGTGTACTGCATGTGGACATCAATTGCTTACACAACAAAGATTCACAGAACTGGTTCACAATTTTGGACTGACCTGGAACAGCTCTGGGCGAGTGCAGAGCAGGTATGCAACTGGACTTGATACTCTCATACACTTCATTGTTTATCCTTCAACATCTTTGGAAATAGATTGCATGGTTTCCTAGTGTTTGAATGAAATGTTGGACTTGCAAACACCTTGCAACTAGTTGTGGATTCTCTTTTCTGTTGTGTCATTCTAGATTCTATGCATTATAGCCATATTCAAGTTGTAATTAGGTCACCATTAAGCTATGGATCTCTGTTGGGAACCTAAGGGTGCCATATCGAAGCATTCTTTTTCAAGCCTTCTCCATAGTGAACCAAAAAGAAAAAAACGCTTAGGGGCCCCCCTTGTTATTTCCATTGCTAATGAACATAGATTGCTTAATCACATGTAGTGTTTGCTAATGTCTCAAATATCCAGGACCCCTGAAGTATATTGGTTTGTGTAATATTGAGTTCAAGAATGTGGTGATCCAAGGACATGTGATATTGTGCAAGAAGGTTCAAAAACCTACAACCAAGTTCTATTTTGATGGAGATCAGAAGAAATGTCCACACAAAGATTTATGCAAACTTGGATTTGTGCTTGGATCACTAGAACTAAACATATGCAGTGTTGTGACTTTGGTGACTTTGGGCCATTTTTTAATACCGAAAAAGGTCTTTGTACCTATCACATTGGCTTCTTTTGTTTTTTGTTTTTTTCAATCACCATGATGCAAAATTCACCAAAAAAGTAAACACTGATACCAACCAGTGATTTTTTTGGTAGAAAATTTTCATTCTTTTGGGATTTTTTGGGGAAATATACTTGGAAGTAAAAGCATGTTTTTCAATATAAATTCTGTTTTTTTGCATAAATAATTTGTCACTATTGGGAAATCGAAAAATTGTGAGAAAATGAAATCAACACTAATAATGAAATGTTTGCAATTTCCATGTCCATATTGAGTCAAGAAATAAGCTTTGAATTAAGAATGCTTATTATTACAGGCTGATAATAAATTAGGAGTGGTGGCAAAACAAAGATTAGGAATGAAAGGGAAAAATGCAAAGAGAAGTTTAGTTCTGATTTGTCAATTTTTTCAAAAAAAATCAAAAATTCTTGATCTGTTTGATTTGGTATGAAGAAAAGATAAATATCTGATTGGTCTTA
>Ga0209208_10003762_pt1 | contig 21692 bp, 20 predicted proteins | sample S1TSphfallax_3_FD_187694 | JGI IMG/M metagenome (GOLD analysis project Ga0209208, IMG submission 187694) | Host-associated microbial communities from peat moss isolated from Minnesota, USA - S1T2_Fd - Sphagnum fallax MG (SPAdes) (version 2) | ecosystem: Host-associated > Plants > Peat moss >...
TCTTGTTTAAGAAAAATTATTCAAATGACCATTAGACTTTCTTTTCTCTTCTTTTTCACCTCAAATCTTACAAAATAAGTCATTAAAATATATATAATATGTGATTATAGTTCTAATGTAATAATAAAATAGTAATTTCATAAATAACTAGTTGGCCACTAGATGTTCCTACTATAACTCAATAATCATTGTCAAACTACCCCTTTCAATACAAATTTCAACTCATCTAAGGGCAACATGTGTAGGATGATAATTTATGTCCAATAACATTGTTTTCAAAAGGGATTAATAGATCAATTAAAACATGTGTGACTAAATATGGGGAATGTTTAAAGTTTTAAATTTGGGATTTATCCAATCTATATATGTTATTGAATGAAGAGGAACTATTTTTGGAACCCTTGTCACTCAAACCAAATTCATCAACATGGTCCATGTTTTTCAATTTTTTCATGTGAAAGGAAAGATGCACAAAATCTTGTATCCAAGAGGTGAAATAATGAATAACAATTTGAACATTGTGAATGATTAGCGAAATAGTTAAACATTCAAGTGTAAAACATTCACACCAAGTTTTCTTAAACCATTCACAATGCTTGTTACTTTGTTTTTTTTTTCCTGTAACATTATTATGGCACACTAAATGTCAAACTAAATCATTTACCCATTGAAATATGAAATTAAATCTTGTAGTGGTAAAGTTGCAACTTGGAAATAATGAACATCATTAAAAATCTGAAATTTTAACATATAGTGCATGTAGATCATCAAATTTTTTTTAACAAAGACATTAGCAAAGTCGCCAAAAACCAATAAATATTTAGAAATTTCTTGACCATTGGAGATACATAATCTTACCCAAAAAATTGAATATAAATGTTTTTTAATTGATGACTTGCTTAAGGTTGTTTTTCCGCAAAATAAATCCTTGAAAAATTTCTTAATAAAAAAATTTGAAACAAAAATTCCAATGACAAGAGTTTTCAAAAAAATTAACATATGGGAGATTTTATGCAATCCTTCATGTGGTCTTCACTAAACAATTAATTTTGCATAATCGTTTACATGGTTGTCCTTGGACAATTCCAAAGACAATTCATACCTACATAATTTCGAAGCCTAATTATTTCATTTCTTTTTTAACAATTATTTCCTTTCCTATAACTTTCCTAATACCTATCTCACTCCTTTTCCTTGGCCACCAACATGGATATAAAAAGAAAAATTAACATGTCTTTTCATGTCCTAATTATATTAATTCAAACTTAATTTGATAGTGATATAAATAATGTTGAACATTGGAAACCATATGGGAACATAAATAAATAAATAAATGTTAGATTGTCACTAGTAAAGTGTAGTAACACAAAGCCCACCTATTTATATAGCTCATGGGGTATTTATATCTTCCATTAGTCCAAAACCAATTACATCATTATATATCTTTCTTTCTTTTTAATTATTGAAACATTACATATTCTTTCATGCCTTTCTTACTACTTCCACTACAAAAATATTTTCTATTTTCATCAAAATAGTGTCCATAAGAGGTTTTTAAACAGTGCATAGATTCACATAAATTTGTACAAGGTTAGTTCAAAAAAAATCGAGCTCTCAACTTGCAATGATTTCAACCAACAAACCCATGGCATCCATGAACATGATAAGATGGGAAGAAGGACCCATAGTAGTTAAATCAATCTCAATGTCATTGTGTTTGGAAACTTGGAGGAGACACCTCCACCCACAACAAATTCAAGACGATGCCAAAAGGTAAACAAGAACCTCCACATAACAACCAACATACATCACCAAGTCGAGCAAAGGAATGACCATTTCTAATTGTGAGGAAATGACAATTTTAAGAACAAAAAAAAGGAAGACCTTAAGTAACAAAAGAAGATAGAGTGCAAAAGAGCATGACATTGTGAACAAAGGAGAAACGAGAAAGGAAGAAACTAAATAATAGAGAAAACTATGGGGTTCTCAAGAGTTGTTCAAATGTTTCAAGTTCACAAATCGGATTGCAGGACCACGTTTAGATTTGCAACTTTTGCAAGGACCTAAGCTGCTACTTAGCATTCCAAGATGGGAAAGGTACCGACACTTTGTAAACTTACAATGTGACAATACAAGGACCTTCAATCTTGTACCTGTGATACAAGACAGACTTGATATGAACTTCACAGGCATGTTAGGAGAGATTAGAGGATTTTGCAATGCACAATATTTGCCACTATGGATCTTCAACCAAACCAATGTCTGGAACTGAACCACATTTGGAATCAAGGGTCCAGTGTGAACCTCAGCACATTAGCTCCAGGAGCTAGTAACACCCTTTTTCTACCAGTAATTTACAGAGTGTATTAGCTATAAATATGGCAACTGGAACACTAGCAGCATTGCAGGGCTCACTCATCATGCACCTTGCAGAGCACAAACTCCTGCCAGGCTTTTCAAAAACAGAAAGTTCCACTTCTGCAGTCATTCCATTTTCATACAGCCCAGGATCATCCCCATGTATCACAAGGAAAAAAATTTAAAACAAAATCCAAGGTTGCTCTTTACACTCATTAAGCACACAGGTGAGGGCATTACTGAAATCATGCAACATTCAGCTGACACCTTGCACAGGCGCTTGTTTCAGTAGTGCCCTCACCCTTGTGCTTTACCTTACACTAAAACCCCTGAGGAGGAGCTTGCCATCAATCGGACAAGCATTGCAGACCATCTATGGCATGCAAATATTTCTGCTGTGTCTCGAGATCTCAAGACCACAGGGGTTCATAGCTTGGAACCAGTAATATTAAACACAAATGTTGTTACAAAAGCTCACTGCCTTTTAACATTATCATCCTATCAGCATGGAGCTAAAATGTGCCTTGGTTTCTTAAAAAGAAGGTGGCTCATTTCCACATATAAGGCCAACCCATCTCCAACATGGTACAACTCCATCACCCATCAAACAAATGGGAAGACTAAAGATGGAGGATCAAGGCACCAGTACTAAAGTCACACTTTTATTGTTTTGACTTATGACCCTGCAATGGTGCTGCCTATACTGTTGTTATATCTCTAGCAGAAATTGGAGTGATGCTTTATTTCTATTGCCCTCTAATCGAGCCACCTAACTAAAATCTCTAACAGGAAATCCACTTACTTCCCACTCCTGTGTTGATGATGACAATGTCATTAATGCCACCACCACCTTCCTCATAGTTGGTCTCAACTGAGGACGCTCATTTGTACATGCCCCTGCTAACTGTGCCATCTGCCACCCAGTTTCAACAGAAAACCCACGAAATTTTCAGACACTCAGCAAATGGACTCTTCATGAAACATCAGTTGCAGATTCATTAGTGAAGGTAATGGACACAGGAAGCAGTTTTATATAACTCCTCAATCCTAAACCCTAAATTACAGACAAATCTTCATCACAACACATTTTAAGGTAACATGATTATCAAGTGTAGTCATGACATTGTGAGAGTTGCTCACAAAAGTGTCAGACCATCAACTTCTTCAATTACCTTCCATGCTGATTCCAGAGGGTAGTTTCCTCCCAGAGCATGGTCCATGAGCTCGTGAAGCTTTTCCTTACCGTCCAGGTCTGTAAACACCGCATCAAACTGCAAGTACATATGTCATCTGTTAATGCAGGGATCAAAGAATTGCAAGCAAGGATTCAAAAAATATTCTAGCATGGCTATATGTTGATATCCACTGCTTGTGAAGTACAATTACTGACCATCCAGAAAGAACATCAGAAAACAAAATTATGTAAGGATCTGATCTTATAAGTGCAACATAACCCACATTTCAAATCCATGCCAAATCTTACAGGAACTATGTCATATTTTCCTGGTCCAAATGATGACCCATCATTATCATTAATGTGAAGAGTGTGCTCACAGTTTCAAAATCCCATGGCATCATGAGGTTGGGTGGCAAAGGTGCTCAGTAAAATTCTGGATACATACAAGAGCAGCTGGAACAAAAGGAGCTCAAGAGAGTAATAAAATGGAGCATATAACAACAGAGGAGTAATTTATCACATACCAAAGCTACCAAGGGTTTTTGATCCTGGTTCTGAGGATCAACCGATGAAGCAGTGTTGGATGAAGATACATCACCTCCTTGAATAATGGCTTTTTTCCCAGATAGTAATTCGAATAAAACCACCCCAAATGAATAAACGTCAACCATTGGGGACAAATCTCCAAGTTGTGCATACCTGGATTTTGCCAACTACAGTAAGTAACTTGGCACCCACTTCACAAGGAAGCAGTCAGGAGCTTATATATATGCTAAGGAAAAACAGGGCATCTTCATCACAAACATCACTGCATTACAAGAATTATCTATCTGGCACAAATTATGTGACAGTAGGAACACCGAAAATGAATGAATTTGGGAAGTAAACTGGGTTTAGGGTAAAAACTCCAGTGTACCAAAATGTATTCTTTCATTGCCACTAGCTACTTTGTTGCTATTTTATGTGATCCAAGTGCAGAACCCACAATTGCACCCATGTTGCTGGAAGGGAAGAAAAGGAGGAGGAGGAGGAGGTCAGAAATGCATGGTTTTGTTAAAAACGGTTTGATTGGCATTTTTTTTCTGTGTTTTATATGCCACAAGAGTGTGTTTGTTTCCGGGTTGATCCTCTGAAGAGATTATTAAGAAATACTTACTCTGGAGGCATGTACCCAAACGTCCCCACCACTCTAGTTGGCATTGTTGTAGAGAAATTTGACAGTCCAGAGTCTGTCAGCTTTGTTAGTCCAAAGTCTGCTACCTTCACAACACAGACCCCTTCCTCAACATGTACATAAAAAAACTCAATTTAAATAAAAACACTTGTTACCAATTTGCATATTCCAACAATATGTTGATCAAGCTCAGACACATAGGTGAAAACATAATGCTCCAGATGTTAAGAATTCACCCCAAGACAAGCACCAAAATGAGTGAAAATCACAACTGCTTTGTGTTCCAGTAATGAATGATCTTACCTTTGCATGCAGCTCCTTGTTAATGAGAATATTGGCTGATTTTATGTCACGGTGAATGTAAGTAGGCTTAGTATGCTCATGGATGTACTCCAAACCTCGAGCAGCATCAAGAGCAATTTGCACTCTGGCTGTCCACGACAATGGTGTCCTTCCTGACTCCACCCATAACACAATGATGCATCAGTACCACAACCCAATGGTAAGCAGTAGTAGAGCTGCAGCTCAGTCGCACAAGCTGTACTTCAATTCCAATCAAACACTTTCAAAAGCATCAAAGCTATAGACAACAGAAGCCACACGTATGAAGTACCTCTATCAATGTAGTGCAGATGTTGATCAAGGGTTCCATTATCAATAAATTCATAGACAAGAAACAGAAATTCCACAGTGCAATATCCTACCAGTTGCACCTGCCACATTGCCACCATCAACAGATCACCAAAGCCAGTAGATTTCTTCAAAAACCTAAACCCTAAAACCTTCAAAATAATTGTAAAACCTACAAAGCGTAAAGACCAGTTGTACATGTTGATGGTTGTCGGTCCAGAATAATCTTCTCAGGTTCCAGACCCCTGGCCTTATTCATGTACCCAAAAACCTGATCTTTGAAAATCTTTGTGTCCATCTATCACATACACACAGTCATTCTCTAAAGCACTGTGTCAAGAGCACACAAAATCATCACCTTGAGATCTTACCAAATTGGTGTGATGCACATGAGTGAGCACTTGAAGCTCAGCCATGAACTCCTTTGAGGCTTGCAGATTCATCCTCTTGATAGCCAGCTTCTGCATATTATCCAAAAGACATAATCTTCATTGGTGCACCTGCTGACTAGCATAACAGAAAACATTCTGGGCTGCAAGAAGAACAAGACAAAGTGACAAACAAGAAGAGAGAGAGAAAGAACCTGCCCCCGGATAACTCCATAGTACACAGCTCCAAAACCACCCTCACCAATTTTGTTAACAGCATTGAAGTCATTGGTAGCCATGGCCAGCTCCTCATAAGAAAATTCAACTGACTTGTCAACTGAGAAATCTCCAAAAACTGGAAGTGCTACTGTCATCCTCCCTGCTTTTGCTGATGAGGCTATGTCACAAGTAAACCACTTTTAAGTAGCCACTCTCCCTTGTGTGGCCCAAGCTTATGTTTCTCAGCTTACTAGATGACTACAAACATTAAGTCTTTACTGGAACTTGCCCAAAATCCAAAGATATATCTGGCATGCCACATACATAAAACAACAGTGGGTAGGAAAGGAATAGTCCCTGAAATGCAAGAGAACAAACATCTATACAAATTTGCATAACCTTTGTTGGAGCTGGGGGGTTCAAAACACATGAAAATTAGGGGATTTTAGACTACTGACGAGATTTGTGCCGATCAGGTGTAGACATGGTTCCAGAATTGTCACTAGCAAGGAGACCCTGCTGCTTGAACTTGTTCCTGTGATGTCTCCTAGAAGGCCAGAGTAGAAAGCGCACACAGAAACAATAGAGAAATGCAACAACTCCAATTAGTCCAAATAGTCCTCCAATCACCACACCCACAATTACACTTGTGCTAACTGCTGGTCCTCCTCCTCCTCCTCCTCCTCCTCCTCCTGCTGAAGATGCTGAATATTAAGCACAGGCACCCACATCAGATAAACTGTCTATGGATTTCAAGGATGCAATCAGGACTATGGGTGGTGCACTGACCCAGATAGACAAAAACAATAGCACATTTGGAAATTGGGCAATTGGACAAAGTAATGATTCCCAATGAGAACATTCATAAGTGCAAACTAATCTAATAGCACATGGCATTTTTGTTTCTCTTCATTACTGATTGCAGATGCATGACAAAATACAGGACCTAGATTGCACTTGGATGAGATGGGAAAACAGAAAGTCGTGTGTTGAAATTGTACAAGAGAGAAGTCATAATCAAAGTTGCAACTTATCATGAGTGGGTAGGGTTTTAAAGCGGACTGACCAGGTGGAGGCCTGCACAACAATGAGAACAACCATGAATGGACAACACATTCAACAGATACCCATAATAAAATTCTGAAGCTTATACTACTACTTCCAACTCTCAAATTTTTTATCACAAGGTATAAATTTCACATAAGAATCTCAACCAAAAATCCTGACACATGGACTTACCCAGTGTAGGGAGGATAATTGCCCTCCGGATCTGCATTTCCACAAAACCCATTCACAGACAATATAACAATTGACCATCAGGCCCTCAGAAAAAAGGCAACAGCTTGAAAAAAAGGAGTAAAGGCTGGAAATTTAGGCATGATGCTTTGCTCCATAATTCACCATCCTCACAAACCCATAATGGGGGGCCACATGGCTTCCCAGTTCACCCATGACACTTGGATAACAAATGCTTGATGATGCCCTCCAAAGAAGCAAAGGTTCCTCAGGATCAATCACATGCCTCCACTGATTAGGCAATGAGATTTAGAAAGTGAGAATAGTAGCATTTGTGTAGTACAGAATTGCATGTTTAAAAAGGTCAAAAACACGGTGAATGTGGAATTATAACTCTTGTGTATTGACAACCTCTGAAGCATGCTGCAACATGTACAAATATTTCAAGGCACTTTGTTCATGTTCACATAAAAAAAGACTGTACCTGTCACAGGAATAAAGGCAATCTGTTGTGCATTTTGCTGTGGGTTATCCCAACTCACACCAGGGTTATACTTCCTCACAAGATCTGGGCTCAAGTTGAACTTCGCAGCAACACTTGTCAGGTTGTCTGCAGTCCCAGACCCGACTACATAGGTCACAAAAAGGCCAAATTCCAAGCTTACAGTTGGGTTACCACATGAGCAGTTGACAGGGATGACCAAAAAAGCCCCCTCATCGATGACGTTCGGATTTGCTAGCCCAGATTGAGATGCAATCCACCCTGGCTGGGTTAATCCTTCGTAGATTTGAGTTGAAATCGAATTTAGGGTGTCATTCCCAGTAACCTGCAGTCCTTATTGCAATAATCTACATTGGTTAATGCACTTTGTCAAAGCAAAATGCTTGAGAAAACATTGACAAACAATCCAAAGACCACATTTTTCTCAACAATGATCAAGATTTTCCCTGCTAAAAAACTAAACCAGAGGGGGGGGGGGGTGGAAATAACTTTGTACCTTATATGCAAAGTTCTGGCCAAGTTGCCCATTGATACATTTACATGCAAAAGGGATATAAATGGATTCAACTGCAAAGACAGTGTCAACATTTGTAATGTTGCTGTTGGCATTCATTATAGCTTGAGTGCTCACTTGGAAGTAGTTGCCTACTATATCCAAAGTATCTCCCTCCTTAGTTGTATAGTATGCAAGTGCAGTGGTGCATCCTGTGCTTGGTAGACACAAAGCTCCCACTCCTTGGGTATATGCAATGAAAAATCCACTCATGATCACACATAATAACACTGGAGTGCACACCCTGCATTGTCTCTTTGGTACTTCCCGTTCCTTCATTTCTCTTCACTTGTTCTTCTGCTTTGGGCTCAAGCCCTGTGTGTGGTGGTGACCTAATGCTTCCTGACTTTGAGCCTTGCATATGGTGCTGCACATATTGTGTTTTGTAGCATCATCTTCCCACTAATCCTCCAAAGAGTTCAACACAAAACACCCCAGGTGGGGGCACAGGTGGGCTTTGAGATAACTGGCATTTCTCCTGCTGTAGCAGCTTCCGATCAACATCTTGCAGCACTCATGAGTGAATGAATGGTCTCCCTTTGATATATTCAATGCCCACACATGTAAACTATGCACTCACTGTGAAATTTGTGGTTTGCAAGTCTGCTGCATCAACAGCTTTGAGACAGAAAAAGCAAAAAGTTGTCACAATACATGTGCAAACTTTGGACCACTATGGCATGAGAAAATATAGAGCAAAACACATGTAATCAGATAACAAAAAGATGGCTTTTTTTGAGGCAGCAGTGAATGCAGAGTGGAGAAGAAGAAGAAGAGGCCAGCAAGTCAAGTGGCCCCCAAAATCAATCAAGGAAAAAAAAAAGCCACCATCAAAAACCGCATGAAACTCGAAACTTGAATCTCACAGGATGATTGGAAGACCCGAAATCAGCTGCTTCTTTGTAGTCCAATATTCCAGCTAAGCTCATTGATTGATGAGGAAAAATCAACCCAGTTTGTGTTATTCTACAAAGAAGAACCCCAAGACTGCAAACGAATTTGTTTACAAGCGAGGTGATGGCACATGGGTCTAACAAAACTCTTTACCAGCTGCTTGGCCTAATCCAGTACTTACCACACGTGAAGGGGGAACACAAAACAGAATGTTGTCAAGTAACCCCACAACAACAACAACAACAAGACCAAGGCGGACAGTAACCAAATCAGAGCTTAAAACCAAAAACCCAAAAGGAAACTACAACCAAGAGTGTTGGTCCAAACCTCCTACACTGCACCTAGAGTAGTGAGGAAGCAAGACAGTAGAGTCTCCTTTCCTCAAAACTAGCGTCTACTTTCCTCAATTCCAATCTCGTTAGACCATCGAAAAGAAAACTCTCGAAAGAAGAACAACAACCCTGTGGAAAAAAAAAAATCCATCACCAGTAATTAGTTCCAGAGCGAGAGAGGAGCTGATGAGCTCGCGCCATGCTCGCACTCTTCTGCCGACGAAGAAGAGGAGACGAGAGACGCTGTTGCCGGCGTGAGCGCAGAGGGGCACGTGAGGGGAGAAAAAGAGGAAAAGTTCTGGATGAATGAATTCATCTATGGATGACGCATTTCATCTGTTTCGTTCAAGAGGAGAAGACGAGATACCCTATTTTCGTGAATGAATGAAACAGGCCGTCTTCATCTACGAAGACACAAGCGATTGTCGGGGCACTCTACGACGTTTGCGATCATCCTGCCCGGCCGGGGTGCCCGGGAAGAAAAATCCTGGGCGGAAAAATACATGAGTTTGAATGAGTACCAAACGGGCAGGATTTTCCACGTGGGTGTAATTTCTTTGGGTTCTTGTTTGGACTCTTTACATGGCACGTGGCGATCACCGATTGGGGGTAATATGACCTTCTAGAGTGTGGAGTGTGGAGTGTGTACGAGGGTTTGATGGGGGTAGGTTTAGGGTTTTGAAAATTTGGGGTATCACAATTTTGTATGTATTTGGTACGAAGGTACCAGCGGACCACCATTGTGGAAATTTTGTTGGTGCAAAAACTGGCGGGGCCAACACCATTTTGCTGAGCCAAACTGACATGTTTTGACTTTTCTTCACCCAATTTTAATGTGCAGAGTCACATTTTTTTTGAGCACCGCTGACGTTGCTCTTCTTTAATACAAGAAAAATGTGGCACATGACATTTAAAGTTAAAGGAAGGTCCCCACCATTAGCCTATTGAGGTACCACCCTACCTCTCTCCTATTCATTACATTAGATGGGCTGCATCCCAAGTTCAATTTTATTTTTTTATTTTTTTTGCATTAAGCAAATTTGAGTGGCCCATCACTCAACACATCTACATACATGTAGAGACTCCCCCACACATAAAGGCTTTTAATTTGAAGTGTAGACTTCAGCCCCTTTGGCCCAGGTAAAAAGGGGGACAACATTTTCCAAAGCATATGGGAGGAAAGTGAGGTGCTGATGGGAACTTTTTGCTTTGCTTTTGATTTGAACCTTTTCCCCTTGTATTTGTGTTTTTTTCAAGTTTCCTTTGTCCTTTTCTCATTCTTTTTCCACACGAGAAATGTTCTGCTTCTTTCAGCAGCGTAGAGTCAAGTTTTTATGTTCTTCTTTCATTTTCAGCAACCTTGGCTTGGCTTGGCTTGCCAACTTCCCAACAAATGCCTCAAATCATAAAAAGCACAAAGATAGACCCTTTCTCTTCTTGGGCCAAAGTGTTTGTTTCCTGGCAATTTTTTGCCATTTTGTGAATTAAGAATTTTTTTAAGAATATTTTGTCACAATTGCCTAGAATATGAAAGGTTGCTTAAGATTTTTATTTTTTTCATATTTTTGAATATCGTCAAATTTGGCTGAGTATACTTATGGACAATAGCCACTTCAGCAACATCACAAGAAAGGGGGGGAGCACACATACCCCCCATACTTAGCATATATTGATATTGGGATAATATTGCATTTACAATTCCCCTAAATGATACCTTAACGGTTTGGTAAGTGGTGGAAATTTTGGTACTTGATGCCCAATCTGTTTTTTCAATTTGTGTGATGTTGCTCAAGTGGTGATTACCCATACGGCCATTTAGCCAAATTTGACAATATTTAAAATATGAAAATAAACAACGTTAAGCACCTTTTTATATTGTAGGCAATTGTGGCAATTTTTTGTGATTATTTATCTTTTTTGGGATTTTAAAAAGGAAGTTGTTATTAAGAAAGGATTGTGTCAAGAGTTTTGTTTTAGCTATGTGTTTACATCCTACCATAAGTAAACTAGGGTAAATTATGTTGGAACCAGTTCTAGTGTGAACAAGGTTTCAAATATTTCATGTTTGGGATATAATCCCAAATTTTGTGATTTGAGATTCTAGAACACAAGGTGTTTTGTTTATTTTGCAACGTTTATCCATTAAGCAATTTTCATTTACACATGGCTTTTGTGTTTTGGTTTCCATCTTGTGTTTTGGGCTTGGATTCTTATGCAATTGTAAGTGAACTTGCTTGGGATGGTAAGCATTATGTTAGGATGGTCTTATTTTGTTTGGTTTATGTGTGTTGATAGCAAAGTTTATAGGCATTGACATAGGAGCACACGAAAAGTGAAATAAATATAAGGATAGGAGGTTGTTATTAAAAAGGAATGAAGTAGTTTTTTTTTTTTAAATGAAGTAGTTAGGCTTGGAAATGTGGTAGTTGTCTTTGAAATTGTTTCTAAAATTGTCTAGGGAAGACCATAGAAAATATTATGCAAAATCAATTGAAAAAGAAGACCATCTTCCATAGAAGAATTCCTTGAAGTTTTCATCACTAAAATGTTAACAAGAAAAATACCAAACTAATATTGATAATGCCTTGGTTTCACCTTTTAAAACATTTTACTATTGATAATAGTGTAACATAACATTAATATCAATACCACAATGGTATTCAATCACTAAAGTGTTTAATTGGTCTCATGATTTTAAAGAAACTAGTATATTCATACCTACCCTACCTTCTTGTTAAATTTGATGAAAATTAATTGACAATCAAATAAAAATTCTCGAAAATTCAGTGGGAATTTTGATGAATCATATGGAATTTTGTAATTTGTATAGATGAATACCATACCCATGATGTACGTTCAACACTTCTTGGCCAAATATTTATTTATTTTTAAAAATGAAATTCAAGAATTTCAAATTTAACTTTTCAAATTTTCAACAATTGAAAAATATATTTACAAAGTACACCTTGTATTGTGTATTTATACTAGTAACCCAATGGAGTTCAATTTTTAAATTTTTTAACATATATGAATTTTTTAAATCATTTAAAATTGATCCTTTTGCAAATTAGTTTGTGTTGAACATCAATCATAGGTATGGTATTCTAAAAGTTTCAAATTGGAACAATGAAAATGTGAAAATGGGTGCATGTTGCTAAATTACATTTTACAAAAAAGGTTCAAGTCATTAAAAAGTTTACAATATAAGTTGTTTCATCTCTTGCCTTGTACATGCATAGAACATCACCACTATGCAATGGCATACATTTGATAAGAGGATAAAACAACATTCATAATTAAGAAACTATCATGAAAACAAATTTAAATATATTTAATGTTAAAGCTCAACTCTTGAATAATGTCAAAATATTTCATCGAACAATTATTATGATCTATATTAATAATGGACAAGAGACATAGATACAAAATAAAAGTCCAAATATTTGAGAACCTCATGTGCAAGACCTTAAAAATTTTTATTTCAACTATTGAAATGACCTCATAGGTTAACATTAATTGATTTCAATGAGCTTGTATGCCAAAAACTCATTGTATAATAATATGATATAAATGGACTATGATATCAATCCAATTTTGATGTGGAGTGAAGCCATTACTAAACATTTGCAAAATTATTTTGAGTTTTTCACAAATGAATAAAAAAATATCTAAAATACAAATAGCTTTATTTCCAAATTTTTTTTAAAAAGTAGCCATCCTAAATCTAATATTGAAAATTGGGTGAAAATTTCCACAAAAGCAATCTTTTTGTTTAAACATTTTAAATCACATATGTTTCAACTATTTGATATATTGTTTAATTTATTCAACTTGTCATGTAGATAATTTCTATTGTTTCAAATACTATGAAATGAAATAACTATAAATTGATGTTTTTCAACTTATTGCTTAATAAATAAAAATTTCCATGTAATTTAGCGTGTAAAACATTTGACACAATTCTTAAAATGAAAACTTGAAACCATTATCAAGAGGGGAAGTTAATGTTTTAAGAAAAAATGGTGAAAATTTGGGGGAATTTTTCAATTTTTGATTAATGTGCAAGTGGTTCACAAAGGAGCCCATCAAAAGAAAACACATTTCATCATCACATGGCACTTGGTTGTAAGATGGATGTGCCCAATTGCTCCCCCTTAAAGTTAATGTTTTCCATCCTTACCCTTGTTCAAAAAAAGGGGAGCTTTCATCTTCATTGATATGACCATTCCTTTTGTCAAATTCTAAACCCAACTCAAGATGGAAAAACTTCCAATTTCATTGATTTCAACTTTTGATTAATTGAATGTCCTTAAACATTTTTGATGTGTTGTTAGTAGTCACTCATTGATTTGATGGTGGTCAAATATTCATTTTACAACAATGAGATATCAATCATGTTTATAGGTTGCTACCTATTTCAAAGTTTATGGGGGGCTTAAAAGTGACATTTTCACTTTTACATGTGTTGCTTAACAATTTGGGTTGTTATTTGAACATTGCAAGGTGGAGTTTGAAATTGCAAAGGTTCAGCAATCTTCAATGTATATGTCATTGAGTTATGAATTCAATATAATTTTCATTGCAAAAACATCTACAAACTTTTGAAGTTCAATATGATTTCATCATTAAAGCTTTTTATTTGCAATAGTTGTGATTGTTTGTCATATGGCTTGAAATAGCCTTGCATTAAGCAAGCACCTTAGTTTTGCATCATTTTCAATTTAAGCTTTTGGTTTAGGGGTTTAAGAATGAGGACCTATCACTTATTTGTTTGTTTAAATTTTGATAAATTGTTGTTGAGTTTGTTGATGTGGCATTGTTAATTGCCCCCAAAAATTTCATGCACAAGTTTTTTTTTTCGAATTGCAACCTTCTAATCCTTCCATCATTGTGAGTACTAGCCAAAACGCTAAGGTATTTGAACAACATAATGCAATACAATAGGTCCTCTAACATCCAATGATGATACACAATTGTAGTTTTTTTCATGTTTGACAATGCACTATTTTTTGCAACTTTTCTACTCTTTACAACACAACACAACTACAATACCTTCAAAGCCCAACATCATAACGTGAAATGATAGTAAAGTAAATAGCTCTCAATCACTATTAAAATAAATGAATGACAATCATAAATTAATCTTGATTTATTTATTTTTAAAATATTTCCATTTGAATGATAAATATGAGTTCATGTTCTTTAGTCAATTTATTCCAATGATATTGAAAGACCAGATTCTTAGTATTTTTTTGTCATAATTGCAATTAGATACAAATAGATAATTTTCTTCCAAAATAAGTTGCAAATAAATGAATTTTTAGTTTTTATTTTCAAGTTAATGGTGCCTTAGATTTTTTGTATTATTTCAAATTTTCATATTATAATCATAAATAAACTTTTGAATTAAAAGTATGTTTGAACAAAACATTCAACAATTAATCTCAACCCTATTTGCCATTTTAAAATTACATTAAGGTTTTCAAGATTTTGTATTCAACTTCTTATAAACCTCAAATAAAATGCCTTCATAAAAAATGTTTTAAATTTTTTTAATTTACTTTCTTATGACTATTTTTTCTACCTATTTGACCATGTTTGGACCCCCATAACACAATTGTCACACCTCCAACAATATTACATGAACTTTTCAATGAAATGGGTAAGTGAATTGGACCCATGTTTTTTAGTAGTGAATTGCAACATTGGGTTTTGGGTTACCAAACATTCAAAACTACATACTAAATATGGAGTGTCTACACATGTGATTAATGAATAATGTAGAAAGTTAATAACATTGCAATGGAGGTTATGAAATGTTTTGTTGCCACAATCAATGCTTGTTATGAGTTGAACTACTTGATGCAATCAATTGAAGTTGACCTTGTGAAACAAATGAAGATTAATAAGGATTGATGTTTCCTTGGGATGTTTACATTTATCACTTGCATGTGTTGGGTGTGAAAAAAATTGTCTAATGGTTTAGTAGCGTTAATTAATTTCAAAACAACGATAACAAAAACATCATTCTAGAAACTATAGTTAATCAATCATTGTGAATTTGGCATGCGTCCTTTGGCTTAACATGGGACAATCATGTAAAAGGGTGAAAATGTGGTCCCCGAACATTATCATCCTTATGAAAATAAGGTTGGGAAAAATATATATAAGTTACTTGTACTTCAACAAGAACTACTATCACTTGCTAACTTTACTACAAATAATCAAATAACAATTATGTAGCATTTTATGTAAAAGGTAATGAAATGAAAAAATACATATCCTTAAAAGATAGTCCTACTCACCCAACATGTCGTTAATTCAAGTAATGAAACTCATAGTGAAGGAGTTTATCTTAAGTATCAAAGAAGGGGAACTAGAAGGTAGTTACCTTTTAGATCTTTTGAAATACCTTTAAAAGTGGTTAATTTCATTCAATGGGTTTAAAGGTCTCTAACATCTACTACCTCCCATCCACAACACATGTAGACTATGGTTGTCATATACATTTTGCATCACACATGTAGCCCCTACAACCTCCACAACAAATGTAAACCATCTACAATTTGTGGCTACTATTTACCATCTACGACAACCTTTTTTGCCTTATAAACTTAAACTTTCAAGCCTATGTCATCTCCACTACCATTTACTAATAGTTACTTTCCTATGGCAACAATATGCATCCTACTTTAGAAGCTCCACAAATAATGAATATCCTACCATTTTTGTAAAAAAAATGCAAAAATATTATGAAAATACAACACAATTATACATGATTATAATACGAACCAACTTCCTTAATATTTTATCATTTCCTAATGCAATTCAACACCACAAGATATTTGAGAATCTATCAACCTATCACAAGCACAAAAAAAATTAAACAATAAGATTTCCAAACCACATGAACAAATGTGGGCTTAATTTTAAATCTAGGGTCATGGAATAAGAAAAGTGAAAGCAAAAACATAATGTGTGCATGATGTGAATGCCAAAAAAAAATATTTCAAAAATTTGACAAAAATAGAACCAAATTATATAAAAAAGACAAACCCAAAATTGATGTCAAACAAGCTAAAGGTAACATGGGAATCTACTTTTATTTATACTCATTAGACACTTAATTCAAATAAGTTCCCTAAGAAAAATTCCAACCTACATGTGGCCCATGTTCACCCATGTGCATTCATGTATGACCCATGTCCATCCATGTGGGAACTAATAATGAACTATGACTTCACTAAGAATGAATTTGAAATAGACTAAGAGCTAATTAGAAGTGAATTAAAACTCAATTAAAATTTGATTAAGAATTAATTAGAAATGAACTAAAAGTGAATTAAAACTTAATTAAGATTTAACTGAGAGTTAATTAGAATTGAATTAAGATTGAACTAAAATTTAACTAAAACTTAACTAAGAGTGGATTGAAATTAAATTAAGAGTTAGGTACAAATTAATTACAAGTAATGGATGAACATTCACATGAATGAATCCCATGGTGTTGGCATTTGTGACACAACCATTTTCCATTGCAAAAATCAAAATACAACTTGACTCCATACTCTCCTCCTTTCCTTAATGTTACACACAAACTTCTTCACAAGAGAGTCCTCTCATAGCGAAAACTCCTTATTCTCATATAGTGGAATGATCCCCACATCCATTTTTCATCTTCATAATCCCCCTTCCTCTCAAGACCACAAAAGGCCCATATCCTCCACATGAAAATAGGTCTTTATCCCTAGTCCTTCTTATAAGTCCATTAAATGATTAGTGGATTATAGTGCACATTTTGAGGGGCCATAAATTTCTCATTTCTAAAATGTTTTAGACAATTTTTCTTGTTGTGAATGTGCCAAAAATAAATCTTCAACTTTTCTTTGGACACCATAAACAAAGGAGCCCTCCTTTGAATTTCGTAAAGCTTTGAATTCTTGTGTGTGTGGACATTAACTTGTCTACCTAATGCATTGGTAAATAACAAAACTTAAAGTCTATTAGATTTTTCTAATGATGGTACAACCAACATAAGAATAGCCAATATAGGTTTAGTTAGCCTACGTATGGCCAACATAGGTATAACCAACATAATTTTAATTAACCTAGGTATAACTAACATTAACCAACATAGGTTTAGCCAACATAAGAATAACCAACATAAGTTTAATTAACCTAGGTATAACTAACATTATCCAACATAGGTTTAGCCAACATAAGAATAGCCAACATAAAGTTTAATTAACCTAGGTATAACTAACATTAGCTAACATAAGTTTAACCAACCTAAGTATAACCAACATAAGAATGACCAACCTAGGTATAGCCAACATAAGAATAACGAACATAGGTTTAGCCAACATAACAATAACCAACATAGGTATATCTAACATAAAAATAACCAACCTAGGTATAGCCAACATAAGAATAGCCAACCTAGGTATAGCCAACATAAGAATAACTAACATAAGTTTACTCGACATAAGAATAGCCAACATAGGTTTAGCTAACATAAGAATAACCAACATAGGTTTAGCCAACCTAGGTATAGCCAACAAAAGAATAGTCAACACATGTGTAGCTAACATAATGTAAATGTAGGTACATAGCTTAATTATAAACTAAGTATAACCTACATAGCCTAAGTGTAGCCTATATAGCCTAGGGAAACCTACATAGCCTAGATGTAGTTTATATAACCTAAGGTCAGCCTACAATATAACCTAGGTTACCTTAGGTGTTTAGCTTAAGTAGCCTATGTTTGCTTAGCTACCTATCCTAAGTTAGCTTGAACTAAACAAGTTTAGTATATTTTAACTAGGTTATTTAAGTAGGTTGAAAGAAAGTGTTATCACTTTTTGTAGACATGTTATTTCACATAAAAAACAAAGTGGTGCAATGGTTGAGGACTTGGCTTTTCAAAGTGGAGGTTGGAGGGTTCAAGTCCTCAATCTTGCAACCTAGTTGGTGAAACCAACCAAAGTTAGGCTAACTAGGTTTCACTAGCCATGTTAGGCCTCCTAGGAGGTTAGGTTTTTTTAATGTAGGCCGACTAGGCTTAGGTACCTAGGTGCATAGGTCTAAATACCTAGGTACCTAGTGGGTAGGTGCCTTGGCCTAGCCTTGCCACATGGTGACACTTCATCGGATGCCTAATGTTTGCCACATCAACATATAATTGGATGTCTACACATGCCACATGGCATCATCTCAATGGAGAAGGATTTTCCATATTTTTAATTTATCATTTGATCCAATGGCATAAGAAGGTCAATTTGGACCATTGGATGGTTTTCCCTTATTGTGTTAGATAATATCACTAGATGAATCCACTAGGGTTCCACTCGTCGTTGCCATGCAACCCTGATCACTAACCCATTCCACTACATTAGGCTAAATATCACTATAATGTCACTATAGTGAAATTGGTCTAATCCACTTCAAAATGAGTGGAATGCATAGTGATTGGGACCTCATTTCCTAGTAGTGAACAGGGATCATGGGGTGTAAATGGCAACTTAAAATGTAACAAATTCATTAATTGGCCCAAGAGGAAAAACAATTCCTCAAAAAATGTCAAAAAAAGAGGAAAAAAACAATCCTCTTGAAGTATGAAATGAAAGTTTTATCCACGAATACCATTATACATATTGCAATAATGCTTCAGAAAACATGGGATTATTTGCATGCATGTGATCCATCAAAATCACTAGGTATTTTTAATGGTGAAAAACTATAATTTATTTTTACATTTTCGTTGCAGAGATGATTATACAACTTGTTGTTTATAGTTTCCTGAAATTTGTAATGTCATGAAGATCCACCAAATGTGGTGCAATCATGCAATTTCATAAAGACTCTGATTGTTGATAATCCATTATAGTGTTATGAAACGGAACCTCCCAACCAACTATGGGATAAAATTGACCAATTTGAATCATTTAGCATAACACCCTTGCAAGAGATGAATTCATCATTTTTTTCATCTTGTGATTATGGAACATTGTTGCACAATCCAAAACATTTTAATGTGTGAGATACACTTGATTCTTCACTAATGTGGCTTTATATTTGAAAAATCCTAACATGCTGACTTCCATCATTTCCCCACTAACATTATGTCGAATAAATTGAAAATGATCTTCATAAATATTTATCATATAATGGCCTACCAACAAATGTATGTAGGCCAATGTCTTGTAACTACTTGCAATGCACGACATGCCTAGTTTTTTTAGATCATCCCACCCTGACCATTCTTTAAGAACCTTGTTCAACATTTTCAAACTTGAAATATGGAACTTGACAACCATTTGCATATGAAGATGTGAAAGAGTGCCACCCCTTTTTAGTGCACAAAGCCTAGCTACACATTCTTTTATTATGAACATTTCCCTCTTACACAATAAATTAGGATCTACATTAGACCCTCCCAAAACAATAGTCATAGAAGCTTCCAACAATTTTTTTGAATCTTTCACTTGCCCCTACTTCTCTTGTAGCATCTTTAAAACATCTCATCTTGTACAAAACAACAACCCAAAACAAAGTTGCAACCCCCATCGTCTAGCCTTCTCATTCCTACCTATGCATGTAGAAAGTGATTGTCCACTTTCCATGTGGACAATGGACAATCACTTTGCATGTTGCACAATATGTTTGTCCTTTCCCTCCCCAAAAAAGAATTCTTACCCTCCCCCTACCCCCACAAAGAAAAAAAGTAGATCCCATTAATAGCCCACCCATTGGTTGGATGAAATTTCTACTCATAAAATTGTCCCTCCCCATTTGCAACCTTAGCTAATATCCCTCTTATCAACAAGGGTGCTTATAAAGACACAATGTTGTTGCATTCACTAAAGGGGAGGGCTAGATTAACAAGGGGGGGTCAAAACACGAAGTGGTTGGATGCATGAGGGTAAACTTTTTGCACCCACATCAACTATGCTTGACCTTTGGACCATGTGTGTAATGACATGTGCATTCACAACATTTTAAACTATTCACAACAAATTGGAAGTAGGTACTAAAAGTGACATGCATCCTAAATAATACCAATTGTACTCACAAGCATCATGAAACCATTAAAGCACACTAATCATTAAAATTCTCCCCTTTCATTAGGTTGGCAATAGCCATATTGGTCATCACCTTGGCTTGCCCTTTGATCACAAGTTCATATGTCTTCTTCTTTCAATGGTCTAGTATTTTATTGCAAACTTGGCTCCACTTAGTCGCTTCACTAAAATCACCTCTTTTGCTACCTTGAACTTCAAGACTTATATGTCCCTTATGTCATCCATATCCCCCTTTGGAAACTAGGAGGCTAACACCTTGTGCTTCATGGGCATCACAAGCTTCTTCATGTTGACTTCCCATAAATCCCCCAACCATGGAATGTCTTTCAAAATTAATCAACAACATAAATTAAAAAGGATGAGCTTTTTTTTATGTGTTTCTTCATGTAAAGATCACACACCTTCACTAGTGTGTATTCGTATGATATTTTTATTCATTAAGTAAAACAACAAACCATAGACCCCAATTAGTTTGCTCACATCATGTTTGATAATACCACATTTCATTTCCAAGGCATTCATTTTCTAGTTGCCTTGCCTTTTGTTGGAAATGATTTGTCGAACATTATCATAATGAAGTGGTTTTTGGCAAACTTGCCAATCTTTGTCAAAAGAATATCTTTGCCTTGCCTTCTCATATTACAAAAATGGGAGGGCATTATTGTGGTTCTATTGGGCCTTTTTTGTAGTTCAAAAATAGTGGTGGAAATGGCATCATCACTCATTATCATCTTTGCATAGTTAAATTTCATTACAAAGGTCTATGCAAAAACCCATTAAAGAAGTTATATAGTTGATAAAAATGTGATATTTACAATTGAGGGATTGCATTTCCTTGAAGGGAAGATGTTAAATGCCCTCCAACAAGCTTTATCTAGGTGCGATAATATTGTTAAAGCAATAGGAAAATGTGTGCAACATTTTGTGTGAAGCCTTGTGGTTTTGTGTAAGTTTTGAGTATTGGAGGACTAGTTTGAGGTTAAATATAACATGACACATCTTGCTTTTATGAATTTGAAATGTTGTGGAATTGCAAAACATGTGGGATTTAAAATCTTTTTTTTTTTCTTAGAAGAAGTAAAATCGCATGGTTATGTGTGGGGTGCAAATTGATGAGTTCATGCAAAATTGCATAGTGTACCAAAAAAAAAAAAAAAACCTAAACAAA
>Ga0209208_10003765_pt1 | contig 21685 bp, 15 predicted proteins | sample S1TSphfallax_3_FD_187694 | JGI IMG/M metagenome (GOLD analysis project Ga0209208, IMG submission 187694) | Host-associated microbial communities from peat moss isolated from Minnesota, USA - S1T2_Fd - Sphagnum fallax MG (SPAdes) (version 2) | ecosystem: Host-associated > Plants > Peat moss >...
TTCTGGTTCCAACAAAGTTGTGAACCTCCATCCAATCTTGATACCCTAAAACTGGACATGGACCTTACCAGAAAATATCCTGAATACCCAGGTGAACCCACCAACTCTAGGTTAGAGGCTGGAACCAGTTCCAGGACTGGTTCCTGGGGCGAGAGTGAACCAGCAGCCACAAATGCACCAGTTGGCCGTTCTGTCCACTGGATGGGCTGTGATTTTCATTCGGTGCCAGATGGGGTTCATCGCAGTCCATTTCCATTTGTTTTCGCTGCTGATCACTGTACTTTTTCTTTTTTTGGTTTGATCTTGATTGTTTTTTTCCTGGACCTGACCTCACACATACCTACCTTACTCACCTTCCTACCCTCATAAGTAATGTACCAACCTTGGTACCTCTCTAAATATCCCCTATTGACATACCTACCCTAATAACTAGTTATCCTACTGACCTAGCTACTATACTAACTACCTACCCTACTAACCTAGCTACCTTGTTAACTAATACCTTATTGACTTAACTTCTTTATTAACCTAACCATTGTACTAACTACCTACCTTATTAACCTAGCTACCTTACTATTTAACAATCTAAAAAATACACGAACACCCTATTGACATAAATACTCTACAAACTGAATCACCTTGATAAGGTAGTTTGTTTTCTATGTACTAATTTATCTACCTCGCTACCTTGCTAGAGTAATTTTCTCCCTACCTACTAACTTGCCTACCTACATGCCTACCTACCCTAGTAACTTATGTACCTTGATCCTTAAACTTCTTGTCTACTTACTAACCTACCTACTAACCCAACTACCTACCTATATACCTATTTACGTTTCTATGCACCCACCTTCCTACCTACCACTATGCTTACCTACCTACCTATGTTTTTTACATAGCCAAATACCTAATTAATTACCTATTCACTTTTTCCATCCCCCAATCCTACGTATCAATTTATTATGGTTTGCCTTAGTTCATGGATGATGAACATAGGTCCCCATATGTAGGTATTACAAAAAATTTATAGTGGAAAGGATGTTATAATTGCAGCCATTAATTAATGCATATTTTACTATATTTTGTTTACCTAATTTATTTATGGAATGGACATTATAATACATCTTTTCATGTAATTATTTATAAGTATGTATTATTGGATTATGGTTTAAGTTTAAGGTTGGGACACATAAATTATTTAACAAGTCTTTCACAAATCTATAGTAATTAACCTAAATTAGACTAAATTTGGGGGGAAATTTTTAGGGTTTAGACATATGTGAAGTATTACAATTTCATTCTATATCTTCTTCAAAAGAGAGTGGGAAAAAATAACCTAGGAGAGATCACACAAAGGTAAGACATATCTTTTTTTTTGGTTTTTAATGAAATTTATTTCATTGTTTGTTAAGATTAAGGTTTTTTTTCAGTTAATAAATGTTTATAGTTTAAATGTTTGAAATTTTGGTTTCTAATTTTTTTCCTATGTTCTTTAAAAAAAAATTGTTTTGCATTATATAACTTGTATGTTTTGCATAGTTTCTTGGGTTTAAGGCATATATCATTAAGAAATATCATTTGGATTTTTAGGGTTATGCCTTATGATTTAATGTTTAAAATTTTGGTTCATATATATTAGGGCTTAAGGTTTATACTATAAACTTTGCTCATTCTATTGGTTTTTGATCTTATCACTTATTAAAATTTATAGCATAATTATGAATATCTTTTGTTTCCATATGTTCCATAGTTGTTAATGTTCAATATTTCCTAACCCACTTTTGTTTAAATGCAATACATGTATCATATTGTGATAATCCATTAACCATGAAACAAAAAAATATTTTCTAAATATTTGATTCCCCATTAATACATCATGAAATTCATGTTTTCAAAATTATTTGTTCACCTTATAATATGATTTAACATATATATAAATGTACATAATGCAAAATTGGTCACATTGATGGTACAAGGGGTTAGGGTTTAATGTAAAATTTATTATTTAATGTTAGAATTGTCGTTTAGGTTTAAAGTTTGGGACATATAAATTAATTAACATTTTACAATTATATAATAATTAAAATAAATCTAGGGTGCATTTTGGGCAAAACTTTTAAGGTTTAAGCATATGTAAAACAATGCAATGTCAATATATATATATATATAACGTGAAAGAACTTAGCTTGGAGATATTACCAAATGGTAAAAGACATACCTTCTTTTGTGTTTTGTTACAAATTTTATTTAATTATTCAAAAAATTAAAGCCAAATTTGTAATTGGTGAAAATAAATACATGTGCATGTATTGCAAAATTATATAAAACGTAGCCCTAAATGTAATACCCATATTCAAATTCATTTTGATATAACCCATAAATGATTTAGGTAACCTGAGTTGTAAACCCAACCTTAAACGCAATACCCACATGTAGGGTCATTTCGAAATAACCAATATGTAATTTGGGTGGCTTTTTAATGAAGACCAAGGTTTATATGCAATACTTGCATGCAAGTTCATTTTGAAATAATCAAATAATCCATAGGTGATTTAGGTAACCTTAAATGAAAAATCAACATTAAATGCAATACCCACATGTAAGGTCATTTCAAAATAACCAATAAATGGTTTGCGTACCCAAAATATGTTTTTTAAATATACCTAATTCTAATGAATAATTATTTAAAATAATAATTTGAATAACTTATCAACATTAAAAAAATCTAATTAAGATAATAAATTAAATATCAAACTATCAATTTTATTTTTAAATCTAAAATTTATTATCTGGATTATTGAAGTTCAAATAATCAATTAATTAATTATTTTTTAAATGATTGTCTAAAAAGGACAATCAATCATTTATATTATTTGAAATAATTTTTTAATAATTATTTAATTATGAAATTAAGGGTTGATATTTAAACTAAATTATTAAGTCATGAATCCCATAAATATTGCAATGGATGTTAAGAAAATCAACTACTATTTACAAAACTTAGAAGTGGGTATTACAATGGATATAAAAACTAACAACTATTTACAAAACCTATATGCATGTATTGCATATTTAAAATGGCCTTATGGAAATTAAAATAAAAAGGATGTAGGTATTGCATGTTTGGTTTCATGGTAATGCCAATAAGTTAATTATAATGTGGGTATTTTTAAAAAAATCTTTAAGTAATGTGAGTCCTAATACATTAGATGTGGGTATTGCACAATGTTCATTTTGATCTTTATAAACCTTACACAAAGTAATTATACAATGTGCATATGGGACGATTTAAATTTTGATTATTACATTTAAATCGGTAAGAAGACGATAAAAAAAAAGACATATATGATTAACCATATATTGTCAAACAAGTGTGACTAGAAGAAAATATTATATTGATAAAATATGTACAAAATGGGTGGATCAAACAATGCTGAAAAACCCAATGAAAAAAACAAGTTCTGTATAATATATCAAAGGATCAAAATTCAAAAAGTGGGTAGTTCAAAAAATGACCTAACTAACTATATAAAGTGGAAACCTAAAACCATATCATTATCTACAATGTCATGTTTAATTTGGTAAATAGTTGCATTTGTAGCCTTTACTACATGATGAACAATGTATAGATGGCGACATTACATCTCAACATGAACTGCATTTGTAACAAATTCCTCCTTTGTTATGCCCTGAACCCTATAAACACCCAAAAACCACCAAATTAAACTTTAACACACCTTAGATGAAACAAAATTATAAAAAAACAACAAACATTGATTATTATGTATTTTACCTTCCATGAATCATTTTAAATTCATGGAAATTTAATACAATTGTCAATTCTTATGTCCAACTCGCTTTAATGGACTTTTAATCCCAAATTTTGACATCCCATGCCATCTTCAATCATCATGCATATGCAAAACATGTGGATCAAATCATCTCTTGTAAATTTTCATCCTTCTCCATATGTGATGCTACATTTTGATGCATGTTTCCCATGCCATGGCATTAAGACCCAACATTTGTAATAGTTGCTTTGAAGCTATTTTGACCAAAGTTGGTTTTGGTAATGGTGGATATTGTTTTGTAACAATTACCATTTTATCCTAGTTGCATTAGGCTTTGGCACAAATGCAATTAACAACCTTTTAATCATTTCACTTCTACACGATAATGGCATCTCCCAAGACATGAACGTTCATTTTAGCATGGTCTTAACATCAAGGACTTCCTTAAAAGTTGAAGGCCTCCCAAGTTTGGCCTTTTTTGACACTAAACCATGCACCTCCTTCAAATGTTTGGTCAACAGCTGTTTGGACAAAGGGGTGCTAGTGGTTAAAAGGCCTGGTTGATTTCAAGTTTTAGACTTAAACCAAAAACTATAAAACAAATAAGTCTTTATTTTGAAATGAAAAAAAACATTTAACCTTAAAACCTTAAACATAAAAAAATCACACAATAGAATGTAGGTATTGTAAAACATAAGATCACGTAATCAGATGCAATTATTATAAACTTTAATTTTTTTCAAGTATTGCAATAAAAAAAATTGAAAAATAAATCCCACACCTTCCATCAAATGATAAAAGGTGCAAGTATAAATAAATTTAAATATTTTTGTACAGTTTTTTTTTTGGCATTGATCAATGTATGTAAATTCTTAAACAATTTAACCCACCACCTCTTAATCAAAATTCCCAATATGTATTGGAAGGGATTTCATCATTTGAATTATAAACAACAACCATTACTAATTCTAAGCCATATGGACTGTTTGATTCATCAACTCTTGGTTTTGATGGAGCAACATTTTGCTCCCTAATTGTTAATTTTGATAAAATAACATTTTACTTCTAGACTTCCAAATCCCCACCAACTTTCTTCAGTCTCCTTCCTTTAGGCATATAAGCATAAATATTTTTAAAAACCACCAAATCATTATTAATTGTCAATTTTTAATGAAAATTAACAATTCTTTGTAACAAAAGGACAAAAAAAAAAAAAAAGGTTTAGGGCTCAGTAAGCCATTACCTTCTTTGTAACAAAACACTTGAAAAAGGTGACGACAACTGCTATCACCTTTTTTGCAACAACACCAACAGAAAAAAAAAAGGCAATGACATTAAGCTTATTGTTGTCACCCATTTTTGCTTCAAGCAAAAGGAAAAAAGAAATGGGCGATGGCAGCAAGCTTGCTACCATAGCCTTGTTCGTAGTAACAACAAGAGGAAAAAGATAAATGATGACAACAAGCCCATCATCTTCTTCGCTTCAAGTAGAAGGATGCAATAATTGGGCAATGGCAGCAAGCTTGTTGTCATCACCTTGTTCGCAACAAAAAAAAAAAGAAAAAAAAGGCGACAACACACTTGTGTTGTCACTTTATTCACTTCAAATATAAACAAATAAACGAAAAAAAAAGTGGATGGTATCTTCTTCTTCTCAAGCAAAAAAAATCCCCCATAAAGAAGAAAATAAAAATGCAAAGGGTGGGAGCTCACCTTTCTTCTCCCAATTCTACATTTGGGATGAAATGTTCTTCTTGCATTCTCCTCTCCACGTTCCTTCAACATTGAGTTCTCCACCTTCCTCAAGCCTTGTGTCTTGCATTTCTTCGAAACTCTATGCTATTGAAGCTTGAAAGCTCTCTCAAGCTTTAGAGATGGAGTGAGTAGAAAATGAGGCGAGGGAGGTAGGTAGGAGGGGAAAATTTTGTTCTAGAGAAGGGGGTTGAAAAATCCTTGGGCAGGGGAAGAGGATGTGTTTTTGGTTCATCCCCAAAATGGTTTGAACGGCCTCATCTTGAACTAGTACACTAGTGGTTGTTAGTTCACTCTAGCCAATTCATGCCCCTATTCTTGGTTTTATAATTTGTAGGTCCTATAGTCTAGACAAATGGAATTGTGTTGAAGATTAGAACCAGATTTGGACCTTATCACCAACCTTGCGCTCAAACCTAAACTAGAAGGGGGATTTGGAAGCAATTTTTACATATGTTGGTTTGAGCTTCTATGTAAGTAAATAATATTTTTACAGTATTTTTTGGGCATGTAGATGATATTTGTTTTTGAGAAGGTGGTAGGTATGTTGTACTTCACATTAAAGTGGTTAACTTTTTATCACTTGTACAATATTGGTACCTACAATCTCCAATTGGGCGTTGGTAGTTGGAATTGGACCTGTTTTTTTATAACCATACTTACTTTTGGACATCCTTTAATTTGGGATATGCGAATAATTGAGCCCCAAACTGAATGACTAGTTTCCATCAAATTTACAAAAGCTAGTGGTGACCGGAAGTTGGAACTTGTCAAATTTGAAAAATAACAATAACTCAAGTGAGAGGTTCTCATTGAAAAATTAGAGCCGGATGAATGTACACATGTTCAAATTTGTTCAAATTGGTGTACACAAGTTCAAATTTGTTCAAATTTGCTCCTTCTGGATAAATAAAAACATATTACTTGGACCTTAAGTTCTACCATGAGTTGTAATGTTGTAAACCATTTGCATTGTTAAGTGGCTTTCCTATTCAATTGGGATTCTTGAATCTTATCCACCTTTTTAGTGGGAAGCAATAAAAACATGTTATGAGTGCTAGGCTTACCAGTGTTCAAGAACTAAGTATTTTTAAAAATGTTATTTCAGTATCTTACATTTTGATCGATTTCTTAATATGGTGGAGGCACCTATAACTGTCAGAATATGGCAATCTGAGTAAATTAGACTTCCATTTCTTTTTACATATATTTTTCTTGTAATGAAAAGATAATTTGAAACTTAACCCAAGTTGAAGTGAAAATTTTGGATTTATTTATAATTAGCTATGAATTTTTGAAAAGCAATTATAAGGTCTTCCTAAATAATGGGTAGATCCCTTTTCATTGGTGTGTAATACCCCAAAATTTTCAAATGGGCATTTTAATGTTGTTCAACAAAAGTCCTAATATTTTCAATTTTTAAAAAAAAATATGTTCAAAGAAGGATTCTAAAATCAAGGTCACATGTGCTCAAAATGAGATTTTAAATGAGTTTAACTTGATAAACATTTGGGAAGGGGGAAAGCGAGCCTTAAAAATTAAGTACTTATTTTTTAAACCATTTATCGAAGGCACCTTAAATAAAGAAGTTGTCATTTAAAATCACAATCTAAGTCATCCCAAACAAGGAGATTCCAGTTTCTAAATCACAACTTCAATCATATTGTGTAGTTTTGGAAACATCCATAAATCACTCCAAACTATAATTTTGGATTCCCAAAAGATTTGAATAGTTGTAATGGCCAATGTAGCCTATAGTTTAGGCTGCATTAACGGTATTAGGTATCTTTACCTTACCTATTGTTGTACATGTTAGGCTCAACACATGTTTGTTACATAATTAATTAATTTTTAAATCACATGTTTAAATTAAAATGTTGTTGAATATTCCAAGTAATTTTTTTTCTTCCTTCACAAAATTATGTTCTTTAAAAATATATATGTTTTGAAAATTCCAACATTTTGCAAACAAATAATATGATTAGTGTCAAAACTACCAAGGAACTCTAGTAGCTATGTTTGAATCGATGTCATGCCTGTATGCATGACCTCATACATGACAGTTGGTTACAGGCATGCCAATCATGCCTTTAGAGTTAATGTACGTTCTTAAGTTATTGTATGCTATTAGATGTTTTAGGGTTATGGCTTGTTTAGGGTTTCAACTTTGTTGATGACTATATAAAAGGCCAAGCTCTTCCATTCTCTTATCAATTTTTCTAGAATTCTTTTGTTAGGGACAGTTTCCTCCATAGTAGGACAAATGTTTTAAATGTTCACGGGGGTTATTACACACCACCGTTTACATACACTACATTTTCTTTCCTTCTTTTTTATTCAATTTAATATACATGAGAATTTCATCTCAGCCTCTTCTTGTGCATTGTATATATATGTGTGTGCATCTCTTTTTGGTTGATTAGTTTCTACCATTGACTGGTTTTAGTCTTTTTATTCAGTAGAGTTTACTATGGATTTACATCCTTACGACACCGAACGTCACGACACTACACATCACGACATTAGATGTTTTTCAATTATGGTCACGAGGTGCATCAATTTAGGATTATCTTTCCAAAGGTAGGACCAAGAGGTATTCAAAAATGATTTAAAAATTCTTCAAACATCTTGTTCATTGCTTTTGCCATGCTCACATCACACAAAACACTTCCACATTGATAACACACAACACAACCAAAACACCACATTTCACCATATTCATTCCACATATTGCACTATGTGGGCCATCTTCTCCTCACTTCACACAATAACAAAAACAAAACTTCACACAACAATAATTAAATCATCGTCAACAATTTTTCAAACACCATTTGGAGTTTTTCAAACATTTTGTTCACTACCTATGCATGTTCTCATCACACAACACATTTCTATGTAAATGACTCACAATGCAACCGAAACACCATGTTTCACCAAATTGACTCCATGTTTCACCAAATTCACTCCATTATGTGGGCCATTTTTGCCATATTTTCACAACACCTTGCCCTTCAACATTTCTTTCATTCATGCTCATGTATGATAAGCCTATTGACTTAAATGCCTTGCCCCTTACCACTTCTTTCAACCATGTTCTTTGCTCAAGCCCATAGACTCAAAAACTATAAAACTAAACTATTAACAACATTAATACTTATTCATCTTCCTTTTGGTGGTCAACTTTTTAAAATGCTAGCTTGTGTGAAATGTTTTAGAACATGATGGATGGATGAAAATGGAGTTAGTTTGGAAGTTGGATGGACATTGGATGCACCTAAAGAAGTTGGGAAAATTAGAGTTCATTTTATTTCCAACTTTCTTGAAAAGGAAAACACTAGGGTAAACACACCTATGGGCAAACATATGCTTATAAGTGCTTGTTCATTATGTTCAAGAAATGACCCATGACCAACGGAACCTTAATCCTTTTAGTGTTCAATTTTTTTCCTACGACCAAACGTTCATCCATAAACTTTTGTGTTTGGACATCTACACCTTATGCCCACATAACATACTTTTTTGTCCATATATATATTTTTTGTGTTTGGGAATTTTGTTGTTGTGTTCAGATAGGGGTGTTATTTATGAATAGTTTTTTTTTTAATGTTTACTCTTGGGAGAGGGTGGGGTTTTTGGGGTTTCAATAATGGACCATCACAAGGAATGTTGTGTTTGGTTATAGGGTTATTTAGGGTTTGTAGTAAGAAAATAATGGAAGGAGCCAACAATTGTTAGATTAAGGTTTAATGTTCCAATGCACATATTCCCAAAACAATTAAATTTTGTCAAAACACCCCTAGCACATTATGGTAATTTACACCCATCAAAGGGCACACTTTGGCACCCCATACAAACTTGGCTTCAAAACACAAAAAAATAAATTCAAAGCAAGCTTTAGGGTTGAGAGTTTCATTTTCATTCCATTCTTTTCATTCTCACCAAGCTCATTATAAGCTAAGAATGTCAAAGCTACCAAGCAATGTGGAAAAGGAGTTGCAACAATTCTTAGAGCTCTTTTGTCTTAGTGCAATATTTTTGAGACAAGGATCAAAGTGTTTATGTTCAAGTTATGGGATTATATTAGGTTAAGGAGAAAATAGGGTGAAAGTTGAATTTGATTTCTAGATATTACCATCAAAACCTCAAATTCCAACCACCAAAATAGATCTTAGTGCAGATTAGGAAAAGACAAAGGTGAAAGTAGAAGAGGATAGTCAAGAATTACCATCTAGAGTCAATTTCCATCAATCAAGGTCGAGCAACATGCATCTCAAGTAAATCTAAAGGTGAAACGAAAGGTGGACTAACAACTTTCAATGTTTATTTGTTTTAAAAAACAATTACCAACAATCAAGGTAGAAAAAAAGAAAAGGAAGCATGAGGCAAAGGAGGAAGTAGAAAAACACTTGCACATTTCAATTTTAGATCCACTAGAAACAAATTTTCACACCCTTGATAAATTTTACAAATTAAAAAAAAAAAAAAACTTGTATTATCAATGGATATAAAAGTCCATTAGGCCTGATGCTAAAGACTTGAGACCTAAGAAGCCAAGATACTAGATTGCATGGTTGAATTACACATATAAGTTTATTCCAATAGCCTACACATAGATTGAAAACAAGGATTTAGTGTGGGAAGATTTTTTAGGGTTCTATGAATTCATGATCTCAAGGGGTGAACATGAAGCATATGTTTTTGAAACCTACCCTGACTTAACAAACTTTGGATGGTTTTGGGGTGATTATAGGAAGAATAAGGGCATAACTTTAGTGGGAAAGGAATGCATAGGCATTTCTAGGTGCAGGCTTAGTCTAGGAAAGGCTAGCTTAAAATGATGTATGTCATCCTTCAAAGGCGTCCATCCATTTTCCTGGACCAACAAAAGGATAAGGAAAACCAATCACCATAAATTATACATGTTACACCTATTACACTTGTTACAAAGATATGATAAACAACACCTACATCAAACACACCATACACATAATGTCAAGTAAGGAGAAAGCACCCACCATGAATAAAAAGATGAACATGGGTTGATCAAGTTTTTGAAGAAATATTGGAGATTATTGAAGTAGGGACCCACTCCCAATGAAAAGCAAGTAACACAACACATTTTGGGTTTTTTTATTAACATTTACAACCACATACTACTTATGAAGGACATATGCAACTAATGATTAGTGAGTTGTTAAACCCATGTCATTTCACCCATTTAATCGCAAGGGACATTTAGTTGCAAAGGCTAGTTGTTTAACAATTAGCCTTTTAAAATTTTCTTATAATAATGAAATTCCATGTTATCATTAACCTTGGTATGATGTGTAAAATGTAAGCCATCTCAACGTAGTCGTTCTATTCAACTAAGTGTACATAAGATGCATTGATGGATGGATGACATATGTCAAAAATCTATAAACACATTATGAGCCATTACACATAACCAAAAATCAACCTAATTTAACCCATGTAGCTAATGTAGCCAAAAGGCAACTTAGCTTAACCTAGCTACACTAAACAGCTTAGCCTAACTCGCCTAACCAAAAGTCAACCTAGTTTAACCTAGTTAAGTTAGCTACTTATGTTAGGCAACCTAGGCTATTTAACCTAGGCTAAGTGGCCTAGATTAAAAATAAACATCATACTTTTAGCCCAAGAAACCTAGACTAGGCTACCTAACCTAAGGCGAGTGGCTTAAATATCATAGGTTGTAAGAATGAAGACTCAAACCCTTCACCTTCACTTTGGGGTTCAAATCTTCATCCATTGCACTACCACATTTTTTTATATCAATTATATTTAACACAAAGTTATAAAATTCAAAAATTTTAACCTTGAATTAACCTTCGGCCACCTTAGGTTGATTTAGATCAACCTACCTACTACCAACCAACCTAGCCTAAAGTTAAACCTCCTTAGGTTGGCTTAAGATGAACTAGCTTGTCAACCTATATTACATACTAACCTAACTTAAGTTAACCTATACTAGGTATATTTAAACATATTAGATGTAATAAATTTCTTATGTCTGGTTAAATAACTTAGAAGGTAACCTATATTATGAAGTAGGTTCACACTTAATATCCTACATACATAGGTTAACTTAATAGGTATGTTAACCTAAGCTAATGTTTAAAATAGTTAAAAAGTCAAAGGAGTTATGTGTCACCTTTTTAAAAATGATTATTAATATTGTAATCATAATTACAAGTTAATAATAGATTATTTAATACACATACACATGCATGTGAATTCATGACTTCACAAACCTCATGGCACACAAAAAATTATGGCATGTCATGATAAATATTAGTGCCATAAATTCAAGACACAAATTTTTTTATGGTGTCACAAAAAATCATGGATTTCCATGCAAATTTATGACACCTTGGTGCCAAATGGCATGTTATGTCAACATCACATGGAAGACCAACTCGTTCTTAATAAAAAAGGCCAACAATATTCTCAACTAGCTAATAAATGAAATTAATTCACCAAATCAATGACATGAATCATGATGGTGACAAATAGGTACACATCATCTTGTTGGCATATAGCATGCCATGTCATCATTATGGGAGATGGAGTCATTATTAATTAAAAATGTGGATGGTTTTTGCAATTAACTAATTAATGAACAAAAATTTAAAAATAATGTGATAATTTACCAAAAATTCAACAAGTTGTCATATTGACTATAGTTGCAAAACCATGATGCCATGTGGCATGTTGATGTCTTTTGCCATTAGTTAGTGATTTTTATGATTAAATAGTTATAAATGTAATTGAAAAAACAATAGTCATTTTTGTGTTTGGTTCAAAAGAAAGGATTTGTTGTTGTGAAGGTAGAGGTTTTTGACTTGCATTTTGATGCAAAGTGCTACATTGAAGGATTGGACATCATCTCTAACATAATGACCGACCAGTAAATGCATCATTTTATTCAAAATAGTGTAGGAATCATCATGTTGACTAATAATCAAGTATTTTATTATTTGCACATGGAATACCACATCATGTTGTGAGACTAGAAGTTGTTATTTTAATCACAAAAAGGGTATTTTTAATTAACTAATTTAAATTTATTTAAAACATATTATTATGATTTCAAGAATAATAATATATCTATCTAAAAAAAGTTGTTAGTCATCATACTAACTATAATACAAAACCATGACATCATATGACATCTCAATGGCCTTTACAACTACATAGTGATTTTTGTGACTAAGTAGTTACAATTGTAGTTGAAAAGGATAGTAGTCATTTTTTCACAAGTCAAATATCCCATAATGTGTTGTTGTGCAAGTTAGGGGGGACACTATTTACTTCCCTATCCAATCATCTAAATGGTGAAACAAGGAATCATAACATGGGACCAACAAGTTTGTTATTAAAGGAAGAAGACAAAACCATAGTTGAATGGGCATTAGCTATTCAGGAATGTGGGTTGTCCATCACCATACAACAACTCAAGTTGAAGGTTGTAAAAATCACACAAACAAGACCAACACCATTCAAGGATGTTGTTCCAAGAAATTCTTGGTGGAAATTGTTCCAAAAAGGTTAACTTAACATAAACATTAGACATGTAAAGGGATTAGAAGTCTTAAGAGCACAAGGATTCACTATTAATTCCTACAAATCCTTTTATTCCAACTTTGCAACCCTTTACCACCAACATAAGTATAAGCTAGACCAAACTTGGAACTTAGATGAAACATGGATTTAGGCGGGTAGGCAAATAAGAGCTAGGGTTTTGGCCGAGAAGGGCTCACAAACAATTTACAACATTTTACCCAAGTTTCGAAAGCAGTTAACGATAAATTGTGTTGTTAATGTTGTTGCATTAGTTTTGCTAGGATTTTACATATTAAGAGGAAAAAAATTACACGATGATTACATTCAACAATGCAAACCAAGAACATGTATGGCAATGCAAACAAAAGCATGGATAACAAGTTTGTTTTTCAAAGAATTCCTCTCATTTTTCAAAGAATTTATTCTAGGTGGGATTTCCTAAAACCAATCATCATTCATTAGTTCTAGATGGTCATGGATCACATGTTACATTAAAAGCCCTAAAACAAGAAATGCCCTTTGGCTAAATTATCTTTGGAATGATTGCCAGCATTAACTACATGACAAAATTGAAAAAAAAAAACATTGTCATCCATAGTTTTGCACCACTCCCCAGTGCTTGTAGTCCTAAACCCCAAATTGAATTTGGTTATGCCCATGGCTATTGGATTTTTACTCTTTTTCTTAGGAGGATCTTGACCATGGGTTGTAAAATGAACATTTAAAGGATGAAAAATTGTTTGGACACTTTTCATTTATGAACTAAAAATAGTAGGTAACAAACCTTCATACATTGGATACTATTTATACATGGGCACAAAGTTGTCACCCATAAACTACCACGTGTTTTAAACTTTTTAATTTTTTACTTTTGACCCTTCTCCTTCAAATTGCCATGTCTCATTCATATTTACTTTGTTTTTGACAATTTAAAATGCAATGGTTGTGCCCATAGGAAGGGCACAATTTTTTTAGGCACCAAAATGAAAGGAGCATTCCCTTGCATTTCAATGACCACTTAGACATTAAATGTTCTACCATAGGTGTGTTTACCCAAAATAGGCACAACAATAAATGTGGTGTGGTCTGCAACACACTTTGACAACCAAATTTATGGATTTTGATGTTTTGACTTGGAACATCCCATTTTTTGATTAACCAAACCATTGCCTTTTTTGCATGATGCCCCACCACAACTTGACCCCCACATCCCCACTTCCTTTACCCCCCTCCCCCCCCACTTTGCTTGCCCACCTTGTTTCCCACCTCCCAAACCTACTTTGGGAAACCCCATCCCCCCTTCTCCTTTTCAAAGAAGACCATGCCCCAATAATATATGGGTGAAAGCATGGTAAAATATACACAAAAAAGTAATGTAACACCAAAAAATTAGTGTCCCTAAATAAAAAGACTAACAAGTACATGTTTTTATGGGGATAATATATATTTTTTGGGTACATTACTTTTGTAACTCTTGTTTGCATGGAATTCAAAAGCTAAATTGTTATAATCATGTTTTTAAAAACTACTTGCAAGTACTTGAATTGGACCTAAACTTTGTGGTAGTTTGATAATTAAAGTTCAAGTACTTGAAAGTAAGTGAAATATTTTTGCAAGTATTTGGTTTTTTTTTCAAGCACCTCAATATTGATGTGGTGAACATTCTAATACTAACTTTTGGGGTAAAGAAATTTGTTTTCATAGCTAAAATCATCCCCAACCCCTAAAAAATGACATAATTTTTGGGGATACTTTTGAGGTATTTTTTCAAGTCCAAATGATATGACACAAATTGCTTTGAAAAGCTAGAGGGAGGCTAAAGATGCCCATGACAAAAAACTAAAAGTTTTGTTTGTTTTGAAATGCTAGAGGAAGGTTAGAAGTTCGGAAGACTTTTTTTGGTGTTTTCAAATAGAAAACAAGGTAACAAGTATATACAAAATATCTTACTTGCACCCATATATTATCCCTTTATAAAAGTATCCATCCCCTAGCAACCTAAGTCCACCCCACCAATGGAAAATGATGCCTCTAGCAACTAACTCCCAAGAAAATGTGTCCACTTCTTAAGGCATGTCTCCTTCCCTTCCCCTAAAAATACTTTCCATTCCCCAAGGCATGTCTCCCTCCCCTCCTTCAAAAATACTCTCCATCCCCAAAGGCACACCTATTTTCCCTACCAAGGAAACATCAATGCTCTTGAAAATTTCCCTCCATCCTTAATGAACCTTAACTTTTCCCATTGATTTGATTTGCAAATATTAACCAATGTTAGGTTCTTCGTAGGTGCCCATGATTTGGAATGGTTCACAATAAATTCATCACCATTCCAACATCAAATCTATTTAATAATGACCATAACATTTCATTAATTGCCCAAATTGTTGTCATTGCCTATCTTGATTAAGGTTTTAACATTGATGATTATGATATGTAGAAAAGTGGATTCAGCATTTTAAAATGTTGCTTAATGATTTGATTTTTGGAGCATTTTTTGCAAGGCATAATCATAGAGGGCATGCTTTTCATTTCCTAAGGAAGTCTAATGGGTGCAATTACAATCAAATGCACCAACGGTGACAAAGGACTTAAGGATTGTAGTCCTTTTGTGGTCATTTTCATTTTTTCATCGAAAGGACTTTTGGGATGAAATCTTCTCAATATGTTATTAAAAGTACATATATTTTTTCAATACATCACATTTTTTGTATTAATTTTTCATGAATAATTAAGAATATTTTTTAAATGTACAAATTCTACCAAATTTTTCATTTTGTTTTGAAAATTTATCTTAATTTCAAATTTGTATGAAATATGTTAATTTTTTAATGATTTATTTTATTGTTTCATAAACTACAACTTTGTTTTAGATGTCATTTACATTACACCCCATTAACATGTGGTAAAGGACTTTTGAAATTTTAAAAACTTGTTCAATAGATTTTTAATTTTTAAAAATTCACAACTTTCAAATTGTGAATGTTTTTTGAGTGTGGATAATCAATTAACATCATCTCAAATTTTTTCTCATCAAAATTCCTTTATAAATTTTTTTATAACTTAGTAATTTACAAAATTGACTACTTTCGATGTAACTGTTGTGGAAGTTCAAATGTCCTTTACTAAAATCAAAACCCAAAATAATTTTTTTTTTAATTTTAATTTTGAATTCTTCAACACTCATATTAGTCATTTAGCACAACATTCCACAATTAACATGACATTAAAGTGGAACCACAAAAATATATATAACAAGATTATAGTTTTTGTTGAGTTTTGGTGGTTGCCAAACTTGCTTTTTGGCTCATTTGATTGTGACTACACCCTAATACCCCCAAAGATGCCATTTGGTGATGTGTTCAAGGATAACGTCACATTGTATTCACACAACATTGTATCCGCATCTGCATTTTATTCATCATTTTTTTTGTTTGGAAAATTTGATTTCCATTTACATTATTCCATCCTCCCTATGTACACAAGTTCATTTCTTATAATTGGTTTTAGTTTGATGTTAATCATCTTCACAATTAGGTGAAGGTTTCTTGCATTTGATTTCATTTTGCATTGTTTGATCATCATTTCATTTAACTTCCATGTGTTTATTTTTCGTTGTCCATGTCGTTGAAATATTTTGTGTATTCATTGCAATTCATTTTAGTTTGTTACAAATCATGTTCATGCTTAAATGCATGTTGATTTCAAGATTTCTTTGTATACTTTTTGTAATTTGATCTTTTGTGAAAAAACATTTTTTAGCCATGCCAAATGACAACAATGATGGAGGCAAGTCCTTGATGTGCTAATACCACCTTGGTCATTTAACCATTCCAAATCCTCCAAAATATGGCATGTTGTGTTTCTAACATGATTACTGAAAAACAAAGCAAGGCAAAACAATGTTGTTCAACACATGAGTACTATTCTAATACACTTTAAACAAGTGGCAAGAAAGTTGTAAAAATCATCAAGGAGCCAAAAGAATAGGTGAAATTTCATAAGGAAAAATCTTGTCCTTTTTCACTCCCACACATTGTAATTATTATTCGATTTGATTACATTTTATTCACATTTGACCATTTTAAGTTTGTAAATCGCTTGTTGTTGTAGTTAATGGCCAATATTGTTTATAGTTATAACATTCATTACATTGTTCACTTATGGGTATAACTTTAATCTTTTTTTATAATAATTTCAAATTGTTGACATGGAAATTGAGGTAGTTTCTTTAACTTTATTTACACAAGACATAATAATGGGTTAGCAATTTTCTTGACATCTCTTCAACTCTCAACATGATACATGGATTAAACCATTCATTTTTAGCATGTTGAAATCATTGTTTACGAGTTGCATTTTACACTTACTATAATTTATTAAAATACATGCAACAACTTAAAACCTCACATTTATACTAGAATGAGTTGGTGACTTTTTCGTATCATTTGAATTATCAACATTTGTACATGAATTGAACCATTCACATTTAATATGTTAAAATTATTACTCACAAGTTACATCTTGCACTTATTATAATACATTGAAACACACACAACTTGATGTTTTCCAATTATACTTGAATATTTTAATGATTTTTTTCACATCTCTTGAATTATTAACATGTATACATGAATTGAATCATTTGCTTTGAACTTATTGAAACCATTATTCAAATCTTGCATATTACATTTATTAGTATATATTGAAACACACATAACTTAATTCTTAACATGTATACTCAAACAAGTTTTTGAGTTTTTTCATTTTTTTTTAATCATCAACATTTGCACATAAGTTGAATCATTCAGTTTGAATGTGTTAAATATATTATTCACAAGAATAGGGTCAACTTAGGTCAAAGCAAAGTCGAACTACCTAGGGGAAAGTCAAGGGTGATTAAAAATTGCATCATTTGGTCATCATGAATTGTGTGGTGACCAAAACAACTTGTGATTACCATAGTCTTATAGCGAATAAAATTATTTTGGGTACTAACTAAAAAATTTCAATCATTAAATCAATGACAAAGATTGAACCATTGTCCATCAAACCATTGAAATTTTTCGAGTAGTGCTCGAAAAATTTGATTGCCAAATTTTTGGTTGCTTGATTTAGCAATTGAAATTTTTTAATTGCCTAAGATATTGACCAAAAAATGGCCACCCAATTTTCTAAACATTGCTTTGAAAATTTTAACTAATGACCCAACTTTTTTAACATAGCAATCAAAAAAAAATCAGTCATTAGATCAATAGTGGAATCATATTCCAAAATAATTTTGGAATGAAACTAGTGGAAAAACAACCATTAAGGATTCAAAAAAAAAAATGCAATCAAATACATGGTGGCAATTGTTACAATGCATAACAAGACCTTTGAATAACAAACTTTCAAGGATTGGGAACCTCTTAAGACTAAAATTACAACAAAATGGACAAAAGAAAAAATCTCATAGAAACTTTTATTGATATTATTCACCAATCAACTTGGGAACAATATTGGTGGGACAATGAAATACCAATTGTGTTGGTTTATCAAACCTTACAACACCAACATAACCAAATTTTGAACCACTTGTTTATTGTTCAAGATTTGCCTACTAGTTTAATTGGTCATATTATCTCTACAAAAGACATATTTTAGGATATGGGTTAGTAGATGATAGAAAAAATATATACTTTAATGTTGAGTAGTTAAGAGAATGGTTAAAAAGCCCTATTGGTCATCAACATGGGTACATATGTATACTTAAGTAACAAAGGGGAAATTTTTAAATACTAAATAACCATTAAATATATCCACATGCTTTCTAGTTGATGGATTAAATCAACCTTGTAATGAAACTTCATGTTTGATTTGGAATTGAATAGGTTCTTCCATTCCCAAAATTTTCAAAAGGTTATGAAAAAAATCAAATAATTGCACAACATTGGTATATTTTGAATTTAAGATTATTTTTTTCAAATAATATTTGATTTGAATAGTTGTACATGTTTGATAAACACAAATAGGTGTTAAACCACCAATTGTTTAAAAATCACAAGATATAACTGTAGCGATTATAGACATTGATCATCACATGGTAGTCACACAAGTTTATGTGGGCATGGTTTATGTGATTCTTGACGAAGGTCCATGAGTTAACATACTTACTAAACAACTAAGGAATCCATTGGGACTTCTTCAACCAAAATTAACTTTTTACAACATGATAATGGATGATCAAACTACCACCAAACTTGTTGGTTTGATCAAGATTTCATAGGATTCCATAAATTGTAATATCTGTTGTAATGCAAAATAATGTGTGGGATAAAATTATTCCAAGATACTAAATAGGGTGGAAAAATCCTTGGGTGATTGATAACCCCAATTGGTCATTAAAAGAATAAAATACACACAAGAATTGTAACCTTTTGTGTTCATCCATGGCATCAATGGCCCTTGAAGACTACTTATTCCTAATTAACCTTTAAATTTTACAACTAAATAAGAACTACCCTAATCAAATATCTATTAATGAAGTTAAATAGAGGTGTGTTAAAAATACTCTTTGTTGAACACAAAGTCAAAGGGGCCAAAAGGCATCAAATGTCAATAATAACTATTTATAATCATATAGCTAAATATGTTTTGCCATTTGAAACCATGTTAATCATGGCAAGTTGTCATATGAATGTCAAAAACTCAAATTCAAAATCCATTTGATCCAATTTTAGGTTTGGTTTTAGTTAATGACACTTTTGAAAATGAACAATTATTGCATTAAAAAAAGACAACTTTGCAAAGGACTTTCAAAAGGATTCATATGAAATTATTTTTTTGATGGTGAAAAAATAAAAATGATATGAACCTATTAGTCACATTTTTTAAAATCATAATTTTAAAATGTGAAATTCTAAAACTTTAAAAGTTCAAAATGTGTCTTCAAATTAAAAAGTTTAGGGTTCAAAATAAGCCTTAGAATTATTTTTTAAAACTTTTAAAATGTGTCTTTACAGTCCTTTGCCACATATAAATAGGGTATAATATGTATTAGTTAGCAAAGTTGTAGCGTATAATATAGAAAAATGAACTCTAAAATAATGAACATTATTCTGGTATGATTTAAAATTGTGAACTTTTTCAAGACAAAACGTAGGATATGCAAGGAATTTCCACATTTAAAAATTCACATGTATTCAATGATGATTAACAATATAAAAAAATGATGTAAAATTTACGCACTTTTAATAATACTCATTGCAAAAATGTCATTCAAATTTTCTTTTTCATGAAAATTTTATTTCAAGTCAAAAAAATGTGCATTCCTTTTTTTAAAATCCCTCGTTGATCCCTTTGAATACATTTTAACCCTCTTAGAAATTAAAGGCTTACATAAAAGAATTAAATCTCTTCCTTTTGTGTTCTTGACCAAAGGAATCCCTTGTGCATTCATTGTCCATATCAAAATTCAATTGTTTGTTGATGAACAATTAAAATTTTAAATAATAAAAAACTTGGGGCTTGTATTCATTAAAAAATTCAAGTGAAAATCCTTTATTATTTGTGTCCTTCATTGTCATGGAATTTGATGGGTCTATTAAATTGAGGGCATGATGTTCTTTGTACCCAATGATGTTTTCACTTGGTGGACCTTGGGTATGTGAAGCCAATATCTTTCATGATTGAGTTAAGGTGAAAGCAAGATAAAATGGACAATCAATTTATCTTGGTTGTCTAGTTATAAAATAAATAGAAAATGTTCATTAAGTCTTATAGTTTTTTAATGCATGTGAATCTTTCAAGTAACAACCATAAAAGATTAATTTTGGGACTATGGAACAACCATAGTGCGTAAAGATTAGTGTTCATGGGTCCAATTTGGTTAATAGGAGTCAATTGCCACAAGGACTACTTACTTTTAAAGGAAAAATTTCCAACATATTTTACAAAATATTTTTAAATTAATGATTTACAAATCAACCTTTAAAAATCTTAAATTCTTATGACTCAAAAAGATGTTGCATAATATTATGATGTAAAGGTGTACATAAATAATTTCTCATATAAATGTCATTTTCAAATCATTTCAATCTCTATTTGTAACCTTTTAAATAGCAAAATAAAATGGTTAAATTTTTTTTAAAATGCTTTTGGGTAGTTTGTACTCATTAGATTATGCCCAAAAAATTCGACATCAACTTCAACAACCATTTACCACATGGGAAAGTAAATAGTGGTTACATCTAGTGTTACATAATTCTTGATTTTTATGAAGAAACTATAGTCCAATTCTTTTTTTTAAAATGGTTCTAGTTTTGGTTTTGGCCCACAAAAGAAATTGGAACTTGTGTTTTGGTTCTTGAAAAAATCATAGGTTTTGGTTATGGTTTCAATTCTAATTCTAGAAATCAGACCTATATTTAGATTCAACGGGTAAATGTTAGTTAACCCTAGTCCCAAACTCCCCCACCCTCAAAGTTTCTTTTCAAAAAATTCTAGTTCCAAAACTAGGTTTAGGTTTGATTTCAGTTCTTATTTTGATTCCAAAATTAAGTCCAATTTCAAACCCAATT
>Ga0209208_10003767_pt1 | contig 21666 bp, 17 predicted proteins | sample S1TSphfallax_3_FD_187694 | JGI IMG/M metagenome (GOLD analysis project Ga0209208, IMG submission 187694) | Host-associated microbial communities from peat moss isolated from Minnesota, USA - S1T2_Fd - Sphagnum fallax MG (SPAdes) (version 2) | ecosystem: Host-associated > Plants > Peat moss >...
TTTTTTTAAGTTTTTTTTTTTTTTTTTTCAAAGTTCAGTGATTCTAGTCAAATTTACCATGACATTCCTTATGGGTCCACCCAATCATACTTCCACCCATATGGTAAATTTTATTCAAATGAAAACTTACAACACATGCATGACAAAGTTCAATTGTATTAGAACAAATTCATCCCAAAAATAAATTTTCATTGATGTGAATCACATGTAATTAGTATGGCCAAATGCATCTTTGGAATTACATTTAATCCATAAAATATGTGTAAATTCATTTGGTAAATTTTACTATTAATGTTCATTTTCATCCACATCTCCTATTTCATCAAGCATGGTGTGAAATTTCATTCAAAATGACAACTTTTCATTGTTCTATTTTCCTTTCTATTTTGCCTCTTTTTTATGAATCAACCAAAAATATTGACAATGGACCCTAGGGGTGATGGCTCACCAATAATGCCCATTATGGGACCTTGGGACCTCAAGAGAGGTCATGCATTGAAATCCATTGGAGTGGAGGTGCTTGTGTGCCATTGTGTTACTCTTTATATATATGCAATTTATATTAAGCAAATGTAAACATGAAAAATTGAAGCATCTTAATGAACTAAAAATTTAAGAAATTCATTTTTAAATGCACAACAAATGCCAATTCAATAAGTAGTACACATATATTTATCTATTCCATTTTATCATTTGACAAGATCATTTCAATTTATAAACACATGTGAAAAACAAGATAGAACTTTTGTATTATTATGTCACCAAAAATAGTACATCAATTACTTAGACCTCAAGAAAAATGAATTGCAAATCATTAATTGAAAAATATGAAAATCAATTTCAAACATTAAAAGACATATCTTTAGCAAAATTCGTTGTAACTTATGATGCGAAACATCTTTAAAATGTAATCGAAATAAAATTATTCATTAAGATACATTTAATTTTCACAAAGATCGAGAAAATCATTATAGAAAATTATTATAGTCATTTACACCTTTTTTTGGGCCTAGAGACCAATTTAGATTATCAACATGTTTAATGGAAAAATGCTTATACAAATGAGGAAAAAATATTGAAAATTTACCAAAACTTTGTAATGAATATGCTAATGAATGGAACAATTTATAATCATAAATACAATACTAAAAGCACTAAACACTGATAAATGTGACACCTTAATCAAAAACTTATGATCAATTACGACTATTATTTATTGATGAAATATCTTTAGTTGGTAATAAAATCTTAACATTTGTTGATTGTAAATTAGGAACTATAAAACAAACTCATAATCAATTTATGGTCTTGATGTAATTATGACAAGAGATTTTTATCAAACACCTCCAATTCAAGATTCTTGGAGTTTTTACTTGAAAATATCAAAGGTTATGAATTAAAACAAGTTATGTAACCATTATAAAAAATCATGGGTTTTCATAATTTGGGGCATGAAAAATAGATGTTACATTTGATTAAAGTGACCTTTTTGACCGAATGTCAAGCTGAAGATCTTATCAAAATGGACAAATGTCCACCAAAATGGTCATGGCTTCGTCAAATTGGTCATATCGAATGGATAGGGTTTAATCAAATTGAATATCTTGATTTGACTTTTAGTCAAATTGGCCATTATGATTTGACACTTAATCAAATGAACAATATTCATTTGATGACTTAGCTTAAGCTTGAAATTCATGGAAGTTGATTACAATATGTTGGTCCAAAATCATGTTCATTATAATATGTTGTCCAAGAAAATCACCTTATGGAGTGGTGGTGCAATGGTTAAAGATTTGACTCCTCAATGTGGAGGTGAGAAGTTTGAATCCCCACACTTGCAACCTAGGCTACCTTGGCTACTTAAATGACCTAATTATGTAGGCTAGGTTGCAAAGCCTACTAGACCACCTAGCCTAAATTACTTGGCTTAGCTTAGGGGGCTTGGCCTAGCCTAAATGGCTTAGCCTAGGCCTAGGACATAGGGTTGGTAAGTAAATTAATAAATAAAATTTTGACATAATTAATTATTAGAATTATTAATTAAGTAAGTAGGTACGATAGGGTAGGTAATTAAATAATTAATTAGTGTTTTCATATAGATTTTAAACAAAATATTCTAAATAATATATATATTTGTTCATTGCCCAAATTATATTATTATCACAATGGTTTAGTGAAAAAAACCAAGCAAAAAAACCTAATCAAAATGGTCAAGTCCAAAATGGCATTTTGGTCAAGTTGGACATGGGGGCAAAAAAACCATATGAGGGGATTTTTTTATTGGAATTCCATGTCAAAAAGGTCGTGATTTCTTGTGATGAACAAAAAAATAAAAATTTCATCAACATTTTAAATAGGTTTTGAATCTCTTCACACACTTTTGAAGACTAAATTTCATCAATAAATTTTGATTAAAACCACCATCCATCAATAATACATTACCATACTTATTTTACACAAATACCAAAACAATAGCACATAACAAAAGAATATTTGAAAAACCACTGGATGAAACATTCATCTAAACATTTGTTGCATAAGATATCCACCTAGACACTTGTCCTTCTCATCTTAAATTATTAATGTTCCCAATCAGATGAATGGTTTCATTATGAACTATTTTTCAAAAAAGATATGTTAATAGAATTGTGTGTTGGAGATTATGCAACATTAGATGGTCTTGTAAATGGCGCAAATGACACCTCTCAATACTATATAAAAACTTGTTCAAAAACATTAATATGGATAATTTTTTTGCAATCCCCAAATTGGAAATAATATGAGGATTCAACACTCACGAACATATATATATATATCCCTACACTTGAAATGGACATTGATTATACAAAAAATTAAAGAAATACAAATAGGTTATAACCCTTCTTCAACTTTCAATTCAACTAATTGCTGATTGAACCATACATCATGCACAAGGTTTAACATTCGATTCTCTTACTTTTGACCCTCATGGTGTAACAAAAAATGAATTAGCATAGACAACATTATCTCAAATTCATTGAAAATAACACTTATATGTACTCTATCCATTGTTTGTAAAAAAACTTCCAAATTGATTTTATTGTAAAAAAATAGATGTCTCATCTTAAAACAAATGCACAATACAATTTAACAATTTCATTTTAAAAATCTTATTATAAGGAATTCATAGTGAAACAATCTTTAAACACACGTTCTTTGAACTTACATTTCAAAGACAATTTAACAATTCCAATTATGTTACCATTTCATATCCTTTGTTTAAATGAAACAAGAATTCATAACATTCACACAAACTAATAAATTTTAAATGCACTTTCAAAAAAAATTAATGGAAATGAAACAATGATACTTTATGATTCAATTATGTTTTTAATGGAAACAATCTTCATAACAAATTTAGGTGCAAAACTTATTAATGCACTTTTTGACAAAAACACACAAAAAACATTATATATCATTGCAATATATAAACTGCCACAATGTAAACAAATTATTTCATTTTTATTTTAGAAACTACATTAAATCAAATGCATACCAACTACCCTACTATAATAATTGGAGATTTTAACATATACATATTAACAAATACACCTCAATCAGCAACATTACAAAACTACATGAAAAAACATAAATTTAATATTATTATTTTCTAAAAGTAAAAACCTTAATAATAGGTAAATAAATCATATATGGACTAATGCACCAACACAACAATGTCATGTTGGATCAATAAAATTTTATTGGATAAATCACAAACCTATATATATTACATTCAAATTGCCTTTTTTTCCCCCTTAATTCATCTTACCATAGATTAAACATAACTTTTATTTAAAAATATAACATATTAAAAAATTAACATATATCAAATTTTTCAGTTTTTATAAAGAAGTAAATTCACATAATATTGTAGTTTTAATATATATATTATAATTATCATTACTATTCTTCAAATTTTTAAAATAATTTAATAATTATTATTTTTTAATATTAATATTGGCATGTCAATTAATCATCCCAATCAACTTAGGCATTTCAAATAGTCACATTTTGTCATGTTCAATCTAATAAATTTAGTCAAATTGTGTCCAAAATGATTAGTTTTTAATTCATTGTCACCATTTTTGTCCATTGTTATTAAACAAATAACTAAAGTTAGTAAAAAAATACACAAACCATGCTTTGTAGTCATGTATGGATCATTAATTTTTTTAAATGTATGTTAAATTCCTAAAAATATTTGAAAAAGTCTTTCAAGCAATAAATACAAGAGACATGTTCATTTTTTAATGATAAATGATGCCATATTCATGTAATATTGTGAGTGCACAAAATAGTTTTATAAGTATTTATATTAGCATGCTAATTACCAAATGGTAAATTTATGTTGAACATTAAACATCTACATCATCATTCTTGAATCCATAAATGGGCAAGGCCCACGTGTTCATGATGCCTTGCTGATGAAGATTATTTGTGATATAAAATTTCTTAAACTAAAAATAATTGCTTACAAACTTGTTAATACCAACATTTCTAGTATCATGCTCACCTTTGCCTACCCATAAATCAATTTTCATTACCTTGGGTGCAATCAATATGCACAACACACTTGTTGAAAAGTAGTTGAAAGTAAAAAGCCTTTGAAATTGGCATGATGAGAACCTTTACCCAAATTTGTAACCTCGAACATGGGTTTTATGTGTGTTGATAACATATCCAAATATTACTTTCAACATAAATATCTTAAAACGTAGAAATAATTTCAAATCTAATACATGTTTAATTAGGGTTCATAAATTCAAAAGAAACAAATTTTGCTTTCGATAAAAATTTGAGTAGATTCTTCTTAAGTATTTATAATTATTTCATCAAACATAGCACCCTTTTTAACCTCTTAAACATTTTATGGATCTATAAAGTATTGAAAAACTCATTGTAAGTTGCTATTAGGTTGGCAAATGAAAATTATATCTAGTTTTGTATTTGAAATTTAAATTACATGTCTAGAAAAGTGTTTTTTTTTGGTGGATGCAGGAACCCAAATTCCCTTATTTATTTTATATAATGATTATGAAACCTTTTCTACACTTGAAATTTTCCTATACACAATGCCTTACCATGCTAAAAACATTTTCACTCACACACCATAAAAGCATGTTTTGAATGTAGAACAATAAAAGCTTGCTAGTTTGGTTCCTAAAAATGGTTTTGGGGCAACACACTTGCATAGTTTTTATTTGCGAAAAAAAATGATGCATTCAGTTGAATATGGACTTTTGAAAAATTTAGAATCAACAATTGACCATTTTGAAGTTGGAAAATTCAAAGAAACTTTGATTTGGGGCCACCATATGATGCAACAATAAATATTAATAATGTTTTGTGTTACTGGATGCTCCAAGTTCCAACAAGTAAATGTTAACAATGTTTTGCCTAAAATTGAATTAAAAACTTGATATTAGCCAATAGGCTTTTAAAAATCTAAAATTAACAATTCAATCCATAATTAACTAAATTTGCTTTGAAAGCCATTATACATAATCTAAATCCTATTGTGGATTGATTGGATTGTTTGATTAATCCCTACAACATAGTCTCCTACTACCATTGATGATTAAATTATGTGATTGGTTCACTTGTTTTGTTATTAATGGTCTTTCATTTTTCAAAATCCCATTTTCAAGTTCATGGATGGGACTTGGGCTTGGGCTATGTAAATAAGTACTAATTGATGTGAGAAACATTGACATAAACTTAATATGTGTGGGGATGCTATAACAAATGTTGATGATAAGGTTGTCACATTTCCATGCACTTTACACATATTGAACATCACTTTAACCACAAAATTCATATTCTAAATTCAATAATGTAAACATGAATTTGTTTTGGACATTCCAATTCATAAAATATTTTTCCAAAATTTGGATGTAACTCAATCCTTGTTCAAGGTGTTGGAAACAAATATAGAACATTGACAAGTCACAATTTTAAGACAACTAAAAAGAATTTGGGAGCTACCAATTCAAAATCAAATCATAAGCATTATGAATGAGGTGTAAATGTCACTTCATAATGGCACAAGTTATGAACCAACCATGTTGAAAACAAATAAAACGTTATGATAAGCTAATTATTTAAAAACTTTCATAATCTATTTTGAAAGACAAAAACATTGGTTGTTTCAACATTTTTTCATGGTTTGACATGCCAAGGACATGAAGTCAATAATGAAAATGCCCCATTAAGAAAAAAAATTTAACTACTTTGTTTATTTATAAACATGATAGATTACAATACATAAAATCAATTTTTAAAATTTCCAACATTTCCAATGAGTCCCAACATTTTTGGTTGTTTTATTAATTGTGTTTCAATAACAAATGGGTAGAAGACCATCATGTTAGATCCAAAATCTTCTAGAAGAATAAATTTTAATTTGTAAGGATTTTATTTTTTGCTATTAGAAAATTAAACAAGCAAAGTCATTTATCATCTCTAGATTCAAAGCACTACATGACATTTGTCGCAACCCTAGCTTTGGGCTCGCGACTAAGGCAATGGGGTTGCAAAGGTGTGGGCCAAGAGGAAGCCCGGGAGTCACATCACATACTCTTGGGAGTGTAGGAAAGTGTTATGGTGCACCTCGATCCAAGGCCTGCTCGAAAAGTTATGGGGCTCCAAAGTCGCGGGAGTCCCCGTTGGCGCGATTTCGGGACTTCCACTCGGGAGTCCCGAGAGAGAAAAGTCATTTGGATGTGGGCCCCGTGGAGAGGTCCAGAGTATATTATAAGGGGGAAGATGGTGGCTTCCCCCAAGTCTGGGCCGTGGTGAGTCTTGTGTGTCCGTGTTGCTCGTGGCTCGTCCTAGCACCAAAGGTGCTCCAACTACGCACTAACCACTTTGTGTGGGTTGTGTGCAGGCCCGTGTGAGTGAGTGAAGCTTGTCAACTCTTCCTAGTCCCATCCCGGAGCTCCAACACGCCCCTCTACCCCTCAAAGTGTTGTGAGCTAGGGAGCGTGTCCCGATTCCTCCCTCTTCTGTTGTCTTTCACTTGGACTCACATTTGAGTCCTTCAAGGAGTTGGGAGTGCGTCATATATGTCAATTGACAAATGGCATAGATATAGTATGAGTCCTTGAAATATTTTACATGCACTTAATTTAAGGTGTATGTGTTTTATCAATCAGTCCATAATGTATTTATACGCATATGTTGCTAAAGTAATGAAAGCTTATTTGAAAAGTTGTTGAGTCAATTGAACAAGTGGTATAGGTATAGTATGGGTCCTTGAAACAATCTACATCCACTAACCATAGGGTTTGTTTGTTTTGTTAGGTAGTTTATAATGTGCTTGGAAGTATTTTTTGTTGAAAGTAATGACAATTTATTGAACCAAAGAAAACTTAAATTAAGTCCATTAAACAAATGGTACATATGTATGTATAATATATATGAGTCTTTGAGATGTTTCCATCCACTAAGCTTAAGGTGTACATACTTTGTCAAGAAATTCATAATCTACTTGGAAATACATGTTGTTAAAAGTAATGAGATAGTGTTGCTTGTCAATAAATACCAATGCTTGCATATAAGTAAGAGGTTAGGTCATTTTGGGAAGGATCAGCCATTGACTTTATAGATTTTTTCACATGCTTTATGAGTCATTTGGTATGTTCTTTAAAATGCAAATTTTGTTGAATTGTACCAAACATTTGCTTGGAGAACCTTTAGAGGAAAAGTAGTGTTGCATGTCATACATGAATTCAACAACTTAGTGTCATTATGTGTCAGCTTGTTAGGTAGTTTTGAATGCTTTTACAAGGAAATGTAATTAAGTCCTTGAAATTTTTCTACCCATTACTTTCAAGGTCTTCATTATCGATTTGTGCAACAATTTTGCATTATGCTTTTAAAAATCAAAATTTGTTTATCATGTACTTGGAATGTTTGATTTCAAGGTGATTAATGTTTTGTCTAGTAGTTTTGCATTATGCTTTCCAAAATCAAAATTTGCATATCATACTTAAAATGATTAGTTTCAAGGTGAATAGTGCTTTATGCAATAGTTTAATTTTTTTCAATATTTTGTTCTTTCAAAGTGCTTTGTGTAGTAATTTTGAGTGTTTTAATGTTTTATGCAACAATTCTGAGTGCTTTCACAAAATGTTGAATGTTTTGTGCAATAATTCTTTATGCTTTCAAATCATACTTGGAATGTTTGATTTTAAGGTGATTAGTGCAACAATTAAAAGTAATTTCAATATTTTGTGCTTTCAAAGTGCTTTGTGTAACAATTTTGAGTGTTTTGTGTTTTTTTTTTAAATGCTTTGTGAAACAATTTTGAATGCTTTCACACAATGTTGAGTGCTTTGTGCAGCAATTTTTTTTGCTTTTCAAACCATACTTGGAATGCTCGATTTCAAAGCATGATTAATGCTTTGTGCAATAGTTCAAAGTGCTTTCAATATTTCTGCTTTCAAAGTGTTGTAGCAATCTTAAGGGCCTTGTGCTTTGTTCTTAGCATTTTAGTGTTTTTTGCAGCAATTCTAAGTGCTTTCACAAAGTCTTGAGTGTTTTATGCAATAGTTTTTTGTGCTTTTCAAATCCTTATTTCATTTGAAATCCATTATTGGATAGGAACAAGTGAGTATAGGGTTTTAAGCTATTCATAGTAAAAAACACAAGCTTCGTAAGTTTGTGGCCTAGCTCAAAATCCAAAGCTTGTATGTGTTAGTTGATGACTTTATGACTCAAATGTTGATTTGTGATATTTGAAATACTTATGTTCTTAAGCTAAATAATGAATCACAACATGCGGTTTGGTTTTATTTTGCAACTTGATTTTTTTATGTTGTTCAAAAATCAACATCTAAAGCTAAGAACATTTGAATCCTTGGTTTGTCAAAAAGCTCAAGGAATGGAATACTTGTTGTTGCAAGTATCATACTAAAATTAGTGAATTGAAGGAAGGATTTTATGGTATTAAAATTCGTGGGAAAATGGTTCATGGGCAGTGCACTTGTTCTTGTGTGGAAATTTGTTGCCCCTTTGGAGAGGATAGTGGTGTAAGAGAATGTCAAACCCATGTTTGTTGTTTTAAGAAATTGACAAAGTTATGGTCATCCATCTTATGCCCCACAATTTTTTTCTCATCATTTCACAAAAAGGACTATTTATTAGGTAACTATCCAATTTGTGGTGCGAAGACCTTGAAAATTTCCCATCTAAATTGAATTAAAAAAGACTTGTGACTTGGCGCAAAATTTCCTATGTTGTTGGGAAAAGTGTAGATAGATGTGATAAAAAGGTCTTTAGGGTAGAATATTGTGAAACCCAACCTAGTCAACTCATAGGTTATTTGAAGCCTAGGTTGCAAGAGTTTGTGCTACATAATTTTACATCAAAGTGGCAAGAGAAAGAGTTCAAGTTTTCTATACCAAATTTTCCACCTAACACAATACTCTTTGGTATTGACTTCTTTGAGAATTATGCATTTAAAGTGAAAAATGAAATCTAGGATATGCACTAGGATTCATTTCAAATTACCATCCTAGTACATATTACATACTGGATCAACCCATATTATGATGTAGCACATCTAGAATCAAAAATTCTAAAAGAGGTTCAATATTATATCTCAAATGAAAAAGAACATGACATTTTGTTTATGCATCATGCTTTTATGTTGAATTGGGGATTTTAACAAGACAAGGGTTGTTTCCCAAATCGCCATGTGGTATGGAGTGATGGCTATAGTGGATAGTTCAAAAGCATAAGGTCTTGGTATTTTCTACCTTGGTACCATAATTTGACTATTTGCCAACAATTACCTTTTGGATGTCAAATGGTCTGGAACTACTTTGCCATTGGGCATGGCAAGGGAGAGGTTGATGGCACTAATGTTTTATTGAAGCAGGAATTTCAGAAGGAACAAATCAAGCCAAATGTTCACAAATTGCAATGCATAAGAGATGTAGTGAAATACTTGAAAAAGGAGGCTATAAGGCAACATGTAGCTTACCCAAATGCAAGGAGGAATATTTACAAATACTTTTGGGAAGTGAAAACAAATGATGTTGATAAAAATCAACTTCATGAATGTCAAACAATCCATGGCAGCCACAAGGCACACCAAGTTCGATCCATTTCACATCAAGATTTGACATTGATTGAACATCGAGACGTATCATGCCAATGTCCCAAATGTGAAGATGCAAATTTAAATTTTCCATCTGAGTAGTCTTCCCATGTGCAACCATGGACCTTAACATGGTTGAAACCTATCAATAGGGTAGAAGTGAAGGAAACTATGGTTAATCTTGATGATCTAATGGAGATTGCAATGGCGGGGAGGAGACGGTAGAAGATCTCCTTGTGGGTGATAACATAGTTATGTTTTGCCAAAGTTCTATAGATGAGAACTTATGGATTATGTTAATCAATTAACCCTTGCATATGGTGATTTGACACTTCAAAAATGCTTGGGGCCAAGAGTAGTTTGAAGGAGATTATGTCATATGCGGTTTATGATATGAAAGATTGCGTCAAGGCAACATGTCTTACTATTTGTTAAAGGATTCACCTGCAACATTTGTATACTCCCATCTAATTGTGGCTTCCAAGTTTCCAATGCCCACTACAACACATGTTGTAAAAGGTTCATTGTCTACCTATGAACTATCTACTAAGGTGCTAGGGTTTATTCAAGAAGGTCTTACATGTCATCAATTAGTAGATGATCAAGGGGATTGATATTTCCAACATTGAACTTTGTATGGACATCCATTTTTTCATGATAAGCTTTTATCCACCACAATTTTTTGACATGGATTGTGCTTTAACATTGTTACAATGGTTGGGCTTTGTTTCTAAGACTTGGTTGAATGTGCTTAGTGGGATATATAACAAGGTATGTTAGGGAGGTTTTAATGTTTAGCTACAAACCTTTCAAGCCATGGGTCATTTTCTATGTGTAAAGTTCTATGTTCCTTGAACAAAATGTGTTGTCCAAGATTAATGTTAGATCTATGCAACTACATACTTGGAGTTCCAACTTTATACCCATTGGAACTTTCTACCTAGTAGTATGTAACTAGAGATGCTTGTTCACATAAGTACATAATCAGACAGATAAACAAACAAATAGTAACCATACATAGGACATGTGGGTTGTAACATGCAATCTAGAACATTAATGTGAAACTTATGGAGATGGTCATTTGTGATAGGTTGCAGTGTGTTTAAATGGATGTAAAAATCATCAAGAGGAATGTATTTGTTGAACAATATATTTAGATCATTATATCTCTAGATGATGTTCAAATGACTCTATACGTGTATGGTGAAAAGTAGTGCTCCAGAAAAGAACACGTCAACTCCATGATCTAGTAATTTTGATGCCTTTTATAAGCTATTTGTTTAAGGTGTGTATGCTAAATGTAAAGCAATTCAAAAAGTACTGGTGTAATGCACATACACCTCACACATTTTGAAACACATGCAAGTTGTATGTGCTAAAATTCAAGGTGTCTCTACTGGATGTAAGGTATCTTTGCTAAATGTAAGGTGTATGTGCTAAGTGTCAAACAACTTAGAATGTATTAGCCTAGAAGCATGACTAGGGTAACATTTCCATCTTCAACACCAAATGCTTGAAAAATTGCTTAGACACAAGGCAACAATAATATTTTAGCATCCAAAATGTACATTACAAATCTTATTATTGGAAGAGACAAAGCTTGAGATAGGGTGAGTGATGACAAAAACATTCTCTAGCTTAAAGTATATTAATATTTTTGTGAGTGAAAATTCTTCACAAAGGCAATTTATGTAAAATGTATTGGTGTAATGCACATACATTTTGCACATTTTGAACATATGTAAGGTCTATGTGCTAAATTCAAGGTGTCTTTACTAAATCTAAGGTGTATGTACTAAATGTCAAGGTGCATACGTTGAATGCAAGGTGTATCATGTGCTAAATGTCAAGTAGTTCAAAATGTATTTAGGAAATATAACTAAACAATGTGCAAGAACCAATGGTTTGAAAAAGTAACGTTCTAACCAAAGCATCAACTCCATATGATATGTTGTATTTTGGTGCCTTTTAATTACTTACATAGAAAAAGCTCAATGTAAGGCCACAAATACAAGCAATGAGAATTTGGCATTTGAATGTTTAGCACTAAATAACAAATAGACAATAATTGACCAAAGCCAATCATCATACATTTTGTATACAAAGTTGTAAAACATCTAGAGACTTTCAATGAACTTTAGTATGAATGTGCCATGTGCAAAAAATAATCAAATATAAGTAAGAGATGAAATGGTTTTAATCACCATTTAGCACTTTCTACACCTAAAGGTTTTTAAATGTCGAAAAAAAAGGAAGTATTAGATAAGGTGCTTAAATTCAAAATGAATGTCAATACATAAATTAGTCCTTACCTTTATTCAATGACATTTCAAAAATGGTAGATATCTACAATTAGTCTTGTACAAAATGTCGGGTTTGTAAATGTTTTTGACTAGATGGCCTATCATCCTAATTAACCTCCTAAACCTTACTAATACTAATTGACATAAACTTTGATGCTTTTGACTTAAACTTGGGTCTTCAAGCAAGGTTTTTGAAAAGAAGTTTCAAAACACATATAGGATCTCAATGAAAACCTTGTACCCACACCTTTTTTAATTGGTCTGTCTTCTTAATTGCATGTGGTGATAGTTCTTTTCACTACAATAGAGGCATTACAAGTGCCTTTAAGTGGTTTTGCATGTTTCTTACTAAGGGTTGTGGCTTCTTCCTTATTAACCACAATTTCACCACTACTTGAAACCTTTGAAGCTCCCAAAGAATTATAGGTGGCTTTGGGTGGTTTTGCATTCTTCTTACTAGGGGTTGTGGCAATTTCCTCCTTATCAACCACTATATCAATGTTGCTTGAAGGCTTTGCAACCTCTAAATCCTTAGTAGCCCCTTTCTTCTTTGAAAAATTGTTGAGAAATTCCATAAGTACTAAAACAAACCCTTCTTTTTCACATTTACTAAATAAAGCATCTGACAACACCTTGCTAAATAAATCACTGACATCTAGCCTTGTACAGTCAACCCCAACCATTGCATCTTGAAACTAGTTTAATAAGCTCAGGTTAGAACTGGGCCCTATAGATTTACACTTAGGGCTAAAACCACCTTGGGCCTTATTTACAATTTTCTTAATTGCATCAAGTACTACCAAGGCCATAAAGTCACCTAGATTTGTTGGTGCATTTGGCATACCTTTAGGATTTGTTGTTGTGTTAAACTACCCACCTTCACCATCTACCTCTTCCAACACACCTACATGCAACACATGTCACATATATATCGATGTTCATTTAGGTAACTAACAAAAATAATGTACTAGACTTTGTGAAAATTAAGTTCAAGTTACAACAAAGGAAAGTTATTGAATTTAAGAATTCACATTTACTTGACTCCTTTGGAATGGCAAATGCTGATTTGATGAATGTGTAATCATTGGAATTTTTATCTATTTTTTCAAAAAGCTTTAACTTCTTGGTTGGTGGCTCCTCACTTGTTGACCCTTTTTGTGTTTGCAACTAGGGAAATGCAACTTGAGGAGGATGGAAATCCTCCTTTTCCTTAACCTTTTTTCCCCTAACCCTTTTTCATATAACCTCCTTTTGGCGTACCGCTTGTGGAGTAGGTGCCATATCTTTCAGCTTATGCGAAGGTGATAATACACTTGAATGTGACTTTGTTGGAAAAAACAATGGAGTTTTTGTTTGTGGCAATTTTGTGGTTGAGAAGATTGTTGTGGGACTGCTTTCAGGTGCTAATTAACACTGAGTTTGCCATGTAGGATTTCCCAAGAAGTTGTTTGACCTATCCAATGCTTTTGGCATCCATGGTCAAATTTGTAATCATATAATGGTAGTAATATTTACATTAGTTTTACAAAAATGGAGCAAATATATCTAGAAAGCTTATTGATATATTCATATTGGTGATCTAATAATCTAATGCCACTTCATAGCAATGAGCTGCAAATTATCAACTATCAAGATCCCAACAATCTTAGCATATACAAGTTCAGTATTCCACTTCCATTCACCAGTGACGGACATCAAATCAAGTCCACACTTTGCAACTTTGAACACACCCAACACCATATCCCTATGCAAGTCATCAAGATGCATATCCATAACCAATTATTGCATATCCTCATTTGGTTCACAAATTCCCCAACTTACCCACTAGTCCAGATGTAACCTTTGCATACAAACACAACACTTTTTGAGTTCTAGATTTGTAGCATTGCACCAAGGCAAAAAGGATGGAAAATATGCTTGCAATATGTCACTATAATGTCATCACAATGGTAAGACTAGTTGCAATAACCACATGGTTCAACAATGATGAGATGTCTTCCACAATTGTTAGTAGGCAAATGGGCAAAGGCCAAAAAGTCATACCACCTCCTTTCTTAATTGCATGTACCTAAGAACGGATGTTACCTTGTTCAAGCACCAATTTTTCAACCTTTTGTGCAACCCTATGTAGCTCTAGCATAAGCATTTTCAAACTCTTCATCTTCATCTCGCCACAACCCTCCCCTATGAGGGCCATCTTTTTTTTATCTTCTGCAAAAAAATTTTGTGAAAGCTCCTTTTCTAGCTTTGATTTTTTTGTTTTTGGATGTCATTTACAACAAAAGTCTCTAGTAAACTAGTTGCATTAGAAATGGATGTCTCGTCTAAATCTACATTATTTGTTTGCCTTAAACTCTTAATCTATTGGTCCAAATTGGCAACATTTGTTTGCCCAAAACTTGGAGTATTTATAATTTGTTCCAATCAATAGTTAACATTTATCATATAATTCCTTAACATGAAGACAATGATCTAGGCATGATCAACTATTAAATCCAACTCAAATCTAATTCATCTATTTCAAATATCTTTGACAATTCACAAAAGATAGGGGATTTGGTCCATAACCCATACTTGTTGATTCATTATATTATGGAATTTTGCCTCCAAAGCCTAAATTTTTCCTTTAGTAATTTCATAGGCCAATTTGTGATCCTTCATGATGAATTTCAAACCAAGCAAATGGTCTTGAAATCCTTTTTTCTTCTTTTCAAATTGCCTGAAATGTATATTGGCTAACTTCCAAACCTCATGTTTAAGGTCTAAGACTTTCTCCACTTTGTGAATATCTTCATTAGATAGTGGTTTTGTAGGAGCTAGCATGTTTACATCAAACATGCTTCCATCCTTTTCCAACTTCACACATACATGTCATGTGCATGTACCTTCTTGCGACCTCTATGAACTTTCACTAAAATCTATAAAAAATTCCACCTTGGGCTTGTTCATTGTGCCATTGCCCAAGCGTCAAGCCTTTTCCTTTGCAACGACAACAACAACTTTAGCCCATTTAATTGGATGTTCATTCTATTTGCTATCCAACCCTTCACAAACCATACCATCAACTCATTGTTGGTGATATGGTTGGTGCCATTGATCTTCCAATACAATGTCTCCATCTCTTTCATTATGTCTAATGGAAATAATGGATTAGTGGTTTTGAATGTTTTGACATTGCCAAAGAAGCTTGCAATGTCTATTATAGTAACATGTTCAACTGTCAATTCATGCTTCGGATCCAACCCTTTTGCCAAGAGTTACCTCACCTCTTGAAAAAATTTGGCATCTTGAAATTTGAAATCAACCCAAGCCCACTTGGGATATTCTTTATTGATATCCCGCTTTGGTTTCTTCTTTTCCTTGCCCATGATTGGCAACTACAACACAAATTGTGATAATCAAATCACCCATTCTTTATTAAAACACCATAGCAAAAAATATATTAGAAACACTTGAAATCACGTAATGTATTAAACTATGTATGATCAATGCATAATATATACTTTATATAGTTAAGTTGAGTTGTGAACACCATACAATAATTGGAAAAGGTTTTGACCTATTAAAAAGTATCCTTGGGATTTATAACAAGGTGTGCACATCTATAGCAAAGTACTTTGCATATAATCAACCACAACTTTTAAGGTTAAAAATGATATGTGAAACTTAAGTAACCCTAGGCAAAAGCAATTTTGGCAATTCATAAATGTTTTGGATCAACTACAAGCTAAACATTAGTCCTTTAACGACCATCAAACATTGTGTTTAAGGGTTTAAATTTGGGTTATTAACAAAACTTACCTTATAAAATAAGTTTTGCACACCTAAAAAAAATTTGAAAAATAAAATAAGGTGTTGATCCTTTTCTATGGTCTTCTATTGTTCGTTAATAGTTACAGCACTCAATTTTTAGAACTTGTTTTGCACCTAAACAAGCATTTCACAAAAATAATAAATTATTTGTCTTTATTAACAACCCTTTGAAATGATCAACCATTGAATGTAAGGAATCAAAGTGGTTGGTAAATAATATTTACTTCACAAACTTGTAGTTTTTCAATTTAAAAAGTACCTAACATCAAATCAGGTGTAAGTCCTTGACAACGATTTTAAAAAAATCAACAATTGAATATGAAGAAATAAAGTGGTTGGTAAGCTCAACACTTACTTGATCAACTTGTAACTTTACACCTTAACAAATACATGACAACAACAATAATCTTTTAGTCCTTATCAAAAGTCCTTAATATTAATGACCAACCATTAAATTTACAGATTCAAAGTGGTTTGTAAGCAAACCTACTTAGCAAACTTGCAACTTTGTAACTTACAAAATACGTAACATTAAGGTGTTAGTCCTTATTTAAAATCTTTTTAAAATGATCAACCATTGAATCTAAGGATTCAAAGTGGTTGGTAAGCAACAATTATTTGACAAACTTATAGTTTTGCACCTTAATAAGTACTTGGCAACAATAATAAGTTGTTAGTCCTTATCAATAGTTCTTTGAAAATGACCAACCCCTAAGTTTAAGGATTCATTGTAGTTGCCAAGCAACACCTACTTCACAAAATCACTTTAACAGATGAAAAAAGGACTTGAAATTAAAGACAAAGAATTAGTCCTTATCAATAGTCCTTTGAAAATAACCTCATTATGGTTGCCAAACAACTCCTACTTTACAAAATCACTTTAATAAATTAAAAAAGGACTTGAAATCACAAACAAATAATTAGTCCTTATCAACAATCCTTTTAAAATGATAAACCCCTAAATTTAAGGATATATTGCATTTGACAAGCAACATCTACTCCACAAAAACATTTTAACAAATTCAAGGACTTGAAATCAAAGACGCATAATTAGTCTTATACCATAGTATTGCATATATCAAACAATCCATAATAAGGACTACTAATAAGGACTAATAGCTCAAAGTGGTTTGTTAATTACTTTAAAAGTAATAGTTAAACACCTTTGAAAAAAACCTCGGATCAACAAGGAATTAGAACCCTCAAATGTTTAAGTTGCAAGTATGCATATGATCAACTTCCATTAGATGTAAGGGTTTAGAAGGTGTTATAAAAAATTTGACTTTACAAAGTGAGTTGTAATGGTTTAGAAAATACCTATTTTCAATTGTATGGTGTTGATGATGTAACAAAATTGTTTATACACATGCAAAAAACTTGCCACTTTATCTAAGATCCATAATTTCACATACAAGGGTCCAAGGCTCCTTCAATGACAACAAAAAAAATTAAAACAAAAACATATATATTATATTGTGTAAGAAATCAAGAAACATATGCTCAAGATTGCTATCAATGCCTTTAGAGGAATAAACATCATGCACCACATGGACATTACAATCATAACATAAAGCATGGATCCAACTACTTAGTGCTAATTACAAATTTACGAAAATTGGATAGTGAAGAACATTCATACAATCTACTATTGGAACTAAACAATCTTGACTCCTAGGTTACTAGATTTGAGTTTCACAAATTTAAAAAAAAACTCATCATGTACCTAGAGTTTGCATAGGGTTAGTGGTAAGATCGTTGTTTTTGTCACTACTTACAATGTGGGGAAGGATCTACCCCCTTCCTTGAGTATCATCAATAATAGGTCCTATAGGAATTAATTACCTATCTAGGACTTTGATGATTGATTTCCATTTCTTTTTTACTGAGATTGTTCAATTCTTAGTTACCTTTGAAATGCAGCAAAATCTAGTCCAAGCAAGTGTTTTACAATTTTAGAATGCATGTAACCATACACTTCCAAATGAGTTTGGCTTTACTATAGAGTTGTAGCTACTATCTTCTTTTACTGGGCTTTGTGGTGGTGTGTAAACAACATCATCTTCACTCTCCTTTCCATCCCATGCCAACCTCTCGTCACGAAACCAACATTTGCTCTAGGTCTCCCAAACTACTTTGTTAATACGATGCTCCTTAGATGACCTATGCACACTTAGAGCCTTCAAACATTAGCTCATGAACCTTTTAGCTAACTAAGCCCTAAGACTAGGAAGAAATTATAGCATATGTAAGTTATACAAAACTTTGAAAAACAAACACAAGGAAATAAACAAAATTTTAACAAGCAAGATGGAGTTTGGTTCTATACCTCATTAAGTGTAAGTTTAAATCTTGAGAGTTGCAATCTTTCCTCACAAGTCCTTGTCCTACAAATGAAATCAAAATAGGTGAACATTGTAAAAAAATTCAATATAACAAATTTGACATGTTGGACTTAAAAGCTAGGATTATTTTGTTTGAAACATCTAATGCAACAGGTTTTAAGTCTATTAAAACCCTTGTTGAACTCCAATTTTGTAATAAAGAACTTGAATTAAATAAACCCTAACTATCAAACCCCAACAACACTTGCAACAAGGAAAATCTTAAACCTTTTTTGAATGATATAGTTGGGACATTTTGCATATTGGTTCAAGCTAAATTAACAAAGAGATTTCAGGATGAAAGTGAAGAGGAAATCAAGATAGGAAAGGTAGTAGAATTTTGTTGTATTCTTTTCAAGAGAAATATTGTGGGTTGTTCATAGTGTAGAAAATTTGCATTTGTATTACGCCCCAAACCAATGTTCCAATGCCATAAGGAATGGCCACTTCTAAAAAATATCATACATAAACAACAAACAAAAGCTTTTATTGCCAACAAATGGGCCAGTAACGATCTGCAAGATTTCTATTGATGATGACCCAATGGAGTACAAAGGTTTGGGTCTAGGCCAAAATGTGTCAATGAATTGTTAGTAGAAAAATATATTTCAAAATTTCAATGCAACAAGAAGATTAAGGTTGTAACTATGGAGAACCCTGTAGATAATAATACACTTTGGAAATAACATAAACCTTAAACTTGGGTGCAACAACCAACCACTGTGTGGCGCTAATTTTTGCAATAAACCAGCTTCATGTTCTTTCAAAAGATAATAAACAACCTTAGCCAAAATGTACACAAAGAACATTTTCAACATACTTGCCTTTGAAATGTGATGATCCTTGGTGATGAAACTGCCAATGAGGAGAGCCGAAAGCTTTCAACGCTTCTTCTTTTAAATCAAACTCTAGGCACTTTGCAAAGCCCTTCCTTGTGCTTCAACAAATATGAATTACTAAATCATAACCTCAAGATTATGCTCATTGTTTAAGTCCATGCAAGAACACTAACACTTGTGTGAAGAAAAATAGAATGTGAAGGTTGTTTGTTGCAAATGAAGTTTGGGAGTTCGCGCATTCAAAGTTTGAGAGATTGTGAGAAAAGTGTGACAATGACCCCTAGACTACCAAGGTATGAAGGACATCAATAGACTAGGCACACATGAAGAAATGCTTTCAGATAGGTTTTCCATTTAATTGTTTTCATCCTTCTTCCTACATAAATTCCCTACATGCAAAACTTTAAAATTGTGGATTTGATTTTTTTCCCCCAAAGTCCTAACCAATGATGGTAGGCCAAGTGTTATTATTTTCTAGGGCTAGCGCTTGGGAAGGATTGGGGCCTTGGTGCCCCTAGTTCCTTTTTTCATGCTTTCACCTATCAACCTTAATATGTTTCCTAATTGGTGGAATTAGACCTATTGGGGTTGTGGGGATGTTACTTGTAAAACTAGTAGCATTTAGTACCTAGGAGGATGGCCCAATTGTTCCACCTCCTAGACTAATTCATTGCCAATTTTGTCTTGCATGCATATTAAAAAGTTGATTCATGGATTGTTGCTACAAGATTGATCGTTGTTGTTGCATTGATTGTTGCTCCATTGTGGACTATTGTAGTGGTGCCATTTCAGACCATTTACTTGGCATCATTTGAGCTTGGTGAAGTGATTATTATCTTGGTTGCCATATATGCCAGACTATAGGCATTTGTTGCATGGTTGGAGGTGTGATGCCTCCAATGGGAGGACCAAGTTGCCATTCAACACTAGTAGAAATCAGCTAAAATGTAACCAATCCATTTACAACTACATGCGACTTGTAGTCATTTGCGACTAGATTTGGGAATATTGCAACTACAAAATCAAATTTCAACTATTTTGATCATTCTCACAACTATGATGCAACTATTAAAAATTTCATCCTATTGGTTGGATTGATTTTACATTTATTTTCATCCATTAATAGGTTGATATGTCCCATTAGTCGCAATAGTCACCAAATTAGTTACATCCTAAAGGTATTTTACAATGACATAGGGGTGTATTTTAATGTACGTACTAAAATTATATATAATATACATACGTATGTATACTATTCATATAATGAATCTCAAAATTAATATTTGACCTTTGAATTTTTTATTCAAATCTGAAAATTGTTATTTCAATTGTTTAAAACATTATTTGAATTTTAGATTTTGGGTTTGAACATGATATTTTCAATTTAAATTTAAAAAGGTTTATTTGATCTAAATTTTGATATTTGAATTCTACACTAATATGTTCGAATCCAAAAATTAGTATTTCAATTCAGAAAATTATAATTGTTTGTAAAAATGGACATTTTAATTTTGAAGCCTGAAAAAAGAAATATATATTATCGGACATTTTAATTTTGAATATTTTAATATAAATATTAAAATTTATATTTCAACTCTGAATTTTTTTCATTTAAATCTTAAAATAATCATTTGATTTTAACCTGAAATTTTAATTCCAAATTATTATTTTGGATCCTCAGAATTAATACTTCCAATCTGAAAATAATTAATTGAGTCTAAAAATGGACATTTCAATTTTGAATATTTTATTTGAGTCTGAAAATTGACAGTTCAATTTTGAATATTTTTATTCAAATTCAAAAAACTTATTTGATCTAAAAATTAATATTTGATTTTTACATTATTATTTTCAAATCTAAAAATCAGTATTTCAATTCAAAAAACAATATTGAGTCTAAAAATCGACATTTTGATTTTAAATAATTTTATTTGAACTTGAAATTCGATATTTGAATTCTGAAGTTCTAAATTTAAATTTTAAGAATTATTTGACTTGAAAATTGAAAATTGAATTCCAAATTATTATTTTGGATTATTGAAATTAATATTTCAATGCAGAAAATTATTAATTGAGTCTTAAAATGGACATTTTAATTTTGAATATTATTATTTTAATTTGAAAATTGACATTTCAATTCTGAAATTTATTATTTAACTTCAAAAAACTTATTTGATCTAGAA
>Ga0209208_10003768_pt1 | contig 21665 bp, 22 predicted proteins | sample S1TSphfallax_3_FD_187694 | JGI IMG/M metagenome (GOLD analysis project Ga0209208, IMG submission 187694) | Host-associated microbial communities from peat moss isolated from Minnesota, USA - S1T2_Fd - Sphagnum fallax MG (SPAdes) (version 2) | ecosystem: Host-associated > Plants > Peat moss >...
AAGTGCCACCAACGGCGTCGTGCTGCAAGCCACGGTGCAAGGCACGACGATCAGTTCGACCGTCGACCTCACCGTCGGCGGTCAGACGGTATTTCTCTCGCTCGGCACCGGCAACCTGGTCGGGGAAAATGCAGGTAAGACGCAGTTTCAGTATCCTTACATTGTGACCGCGGTCGATGCCGGCGGCAATCCGGTGCCGAATGTCGTCGTGACCTTAACGGTTCACCCGATCGCCTACTTCAAAGGCCAATACGAGGACCCCGTCGGCGCTACGTCGTGGGAGCAATACAACGGAAAGACCTACGGAGCCCTCAGCTGTCCCAACGAGGACGCCAATTTCAACGGTGTGCTCGATCCGGGTGAAGACGGATGCTCGGCACCCGGCGTCGCCTGGGATGGCCGGGCGGTCGTCGCGCCGAATGTTTGTAATCCGGATGGTAATGGCAACGGCAAGCTCGACCCGGGCGGTACGGCGGTTACTTCTATGAGCACGGTCACGACCCAAAGCGACGGAACAGCATCGTTCACGATCAACTATCCGGAAGACCAGGCGCAGTGGGTCGCGGTGGAATTGATCGCGACCACGACCACGCAAGGTACCGAGTCGACAGCGAGCACGCAGTTTATCTTGCCGATTCTCGCCAGCTACGTTACCCCCATCGGCCCCGCTGAGCCGCCGGGATTTTACAGTCCGTACGGTACGGCGACGTCGTGCACGAATCCAAATTGATCGAGCGATACCGAGTACTCTAATTCGTAGTGGGCGGCGCCCCGCGTTGGCGCCGCCCCAGTCCGTCCTGCTCCGCCGCACCGGGGGGAGCCCCGCGAGCCTCTGGTAACATGGGCTCCACGATGATCCAGAAGCGCAACATTTTCCTGATCGGGCCCATGGGTTCGGGCAAGACCGCGGTCGGTCGGCAACTCGCCCGCCTGTTCCGGCTCACGTTCTACGACAGCGACGCCGATATCGAAACCAAGACCGGCGTCGATATCGCCTTCATTTTTGAAAAGGAAGGCGAACAGGGCTTTCGTGTACGCGAGCGCGAGTCGATCGACCGCCTGACACAGATGGACGCCATCGTGCTCGCGACCGGCGGCGGTGCGGTGATCGAAGCCGAGAACCGGCGCGTGCTGCGCGAGCGCGGCGTCGTGGTATACCTCAAGACGTCGGTCGACCAGCAGCTCGAGCGCACGCGCCACGCGCGGCATCGGCCGCTCCTGAACGACACCGATCCGGAACTCACACTGGCCGCTTTGATGGAGCGTCGCGCGCAGCTCTATGCGGAGATCGCTGACATCACCGTGTCCACGGACGGTCGCCGCGTGCAGCTGGTCGCCGAAGAGATCCAGGACGAACTGCGGCGTGCCCAGAGCCAGCCCCAGGCATGAAGACCCTGCTGGTCGATCTCGGGCATGCGCGCTATCCGATCAATATCGGATCCGGCCTTCTCGGCCGGCCCGACGCTTTCGAGCAGCTTCCCGGCGAGGCAGTCCTCGTGGTCAGCAACACGACGGTGGCGCCTCTTTATCTGGCGCGCTTGCGCCAGGCCTTGGATTCCCGACGTATCGTTGAATGCATTCTCCCGGACGGCGAGCAATTCAAGACGCTCGCGACTGCCTCGCTCGTCTTCGACGCCTTGGTCGAGGGCCGGCTGCATCGCGACGCCACGATCGTCGCCTTAGGGGGCGGCGTGGTCGGGGATATGGCCGGCTTTGCCGCCGCCTGTTATCAGCGCGGGATCGCCTACGCGCAGGTGCCGACGACACTGCTCGCCCAGGTCGACTCGTCGGTCGGTGGCAAGACCGGCGTCAATCATCCTGGCGGCAAGAACTTGATCGGCGCCTTCCATCAACCAGTGACGGTCGTCGCCGATACCGATACGCTCGCGACGCTGCCCGATCGTGAACTCAGTGCGGGCTTGGCCGAGGTGATCAAGTACGGCTGCATCGCCGACCCGCTCCTGTTTGCGTGGCTCGAGACCCAGGTCCCGGCGCTTCTGCGACGCGAACCCGAGCATCTCGCGACGGCGATCGCGCGCTCCTGCGAGATCAAGGCCGCCGTGGTCGCCCAGGACGAGCGGGAGCGTGACGTGCGCGCGATCTTGAATTTCGGCCATACCTTCGGCCACGCCATCGAAGCGGCCACGGGCTTTCGGCGGTATTTGCATGGCGAGGCGGTCGCCTTAGGCATGCTGATCGCGACCGATCTATCGGTTCGGCTCGGATTTGTGGAGACTTCGGTTTTGCAGCGCGTGCGTGCGCTCCTGCTACACGCCGGTTTACCGGTCGATGCGCCCAAGATCGGGCCCGATACGGCCCGATCGCTGATGCAAATGGACAAGAAAGTCCTCGCCGGCAGCGTGCGCCTCGTGTTGCTCGAGTCGCTCGGGGCGGCCCGCGTCACGGGCGAATACCCGGCCGATGCGCTCGAGGCGACGCTCGCCGAGTATTTCGCATGAACTCCAACCTGTGCAGCAGCGGTCTTGCGCCGTATGCGGCCCACGACGAGCAATCCCGCGGCCGCCGCCACCCCGAACCCGCGCCCGACTACCGCTCGGAATACCAGCGCGACCGCGATCGCATCGTGCATTCCACGGCGTTTCGGCGCCTCGTCTACAAGACGCAAGTGTTCGTGAACCACGAGGGGGATCTTTATCGCACGCGCCTCACGCACTCGCTCGAGGTCGCGCAAATCGCTCGAACCATTGCGCGGGCGCTGCGCCTCAATGAGGTGCTGTCGGAGGCGATTTGCCTGGCTCACGACCTCGGCCACACTCCCTTCGGCCACGCCGGGCAGGATGCCTTGAACGAGTGCATGGCGGATTACGGCGGCTTCGAACACAACCTGCAGTCCCTGCGCGTCGTCGACGAGCTGGAGGAGCTGTATGCGGATTTCGACGGCTTGAATCTGACTTTCGAGTGTCGCGAAGGGATCCTAAAGCACTGCTCGCACAAGAACGCCGTGCGTCTCGGCGCCGTCGGTGAGCGCTTCGTCACGCGTCAGCATCCGGGTCTCGAAGCGCAACTTGCCAACTATGCCGACGAAATTGCTTACAATAATCACGATATCGAAGACGGGATTCGCGCCGGCCTCGTGACCGTGGAGCAATTGTTGGCCGTGCCGCTATTTGCCGAATACCACGCCCAGGTGCGCGCGAAATACCCGGATCTCGGTGGCCGACGCCTCGTGTACGAGATTCTGCGACGCATGATCAACCACCTCGTCACGGATGTCGTCGATTCGTCCGCGGAAAGACTGCGCACGGCCGGGATTTCCTCGATCCAGGGCGTGCGCGCCTATCCCGCGCCCTTGATCGCCTTCAGCGAGACGACTCGCGAATTGAACTTGGGATTGAAGACATTTTTGCGTGAACATCTTTACAAGCATTACAAAGTGCAACGCATGACCTCCAAGGCGCGCCGCGTCGTGCGCGAGTTGTTCGACGCGTTTTTCGCCGATCCGGGTCTCATGCCCGACGAGCACCGTGCGACCGGCACGCGCCGTGAATCCTTGCAGGGCCCTGCGGGCCGCGCCCGCGCGGTTGCCGACTACATCGCGGGGATGACGGATCGCTACGCCATCCTCGAACATCGCCGACTTTTTGATCCGAACGAAAGAACATGAACGCCATACCCCAAAAAGACGACAAGAAAGACACACTGAAGAACGATTTGCTGCTGCGCGCGCTGCTGCGCGAGCCGACGCCGCGCAGGCCCATTTGGCTGATGCGTCAGGCGGGTCGCTATCTGCCGGAATACCGCGCCACCCGCAAGCGCGCCGGGAATTTCCTTGCGATGTGCACGAATCCCGAGATCGCCTGCGAGGTCACCTTGCAACCGATCGATCGCTATCCCCTGGACGCTGCGATCCTGTTCTCCGACATCCTCACGATTCCGCATGCCATGAATTTAGGTCTGGAATTCGAGGCGGGTGAAGGCCCCACGTTCCAGCACCCGGTGCGGACCGCGGCGGATATCGACAAGTTGCCGATCCCGGATCCCGGCCATGAACTGAAATATGTGGTCGACGCGGTCGCCTTGATCCGCCGCGAACTGCACGGGCGCGTGCCATTGATCGGCTTCGCCGGCAGTCCCTGGACGGTTGCGACTTACATGGTCGAGGGCGGCGGCAGCAAGGCCTTTGCGCAGATCAAGCGCATGATGTACGAGGCGCCCTTGCTGCTGCATCGACTGCTCGACGTGCTGGCGCGGGCGACGATCCTCTACCTGAATGCGCAAATCGCGGCAGGCGCGCAGGCCGTCATGGTGTTCGACACCTGGGGCGGAGTGCTGACGCCAAAGCAATACGAGGAGTTTTCGCTGCGCTACATGGCGCAAATCGTCGATGCGCTCACGAAACGTGCCGATGGTCGCAGCGTGCCGAACATCGTCTTCACGAAAGGCGGCGGCGCTTGGTTGCCGAAAATCGCCGCGATCGGTTGCAACGCCGTGGGCGTGGACTGGACCACCGATCTCGCGACGGCGCGCGCCCTGACCGGCGATCGTGTCGCCTTGCAGGGGAACCTGGACCCTTCCGCGCTATTCGCTGCACCGGATACGCTGCGCGCCGAGACCTTGCGGGTGCTCGAGAGTTTCGGTGCGGGACCCGGACATGTGTTCAACCTCGGTCATGGCATCACGCCGGATGTCGATCCGGAGCGTGTCGCCGTGCTCGTCGAGACCGTGAACCGTTACGAGCTGACCTGAGAATCCGCCTGCGCGTGTTGCGCTTGTAGTTCGTCGCGCAGGGCGCGGCGCAGGATCTTGCCGACGTTGGTCTTCGGCAGTTCGTCGCGGAAGTACACGTGCTTCGGCACTTTATAGCCCGTCAACTGCCGCCGGCAGTGCGCGATCAACTCTTCGGCGGTCAGCCTGGGATCCTTCTTGACGACGAACAAGGCGACGGCCTCACCCGAGGACTCGTCGGCTTCGGCGACCGCGGCCGCCTCGAGCACACCGGCATGTTCGACCGCGATGCCCTCGACCTCGTTCGGATAGACGTTGAAACCGGACACCAGGATCATGTCCTTCTTGCGATCCTCGATGTAAACGAAGCCGCCGGCGTCGATGCGGCCAATGTCGCCGGTGCGCAGCCAGTCCTGAAAGAACACCTTCTCGGTTTCGTCGGGTCGTTGCCAATACCCGCTCGTAACCTGCGGGCCGCGCACGCAAATTTCACCGACCGCGTCGATTCCGAGCTCGCCGCCGGCGTCGTCGCGAATCGACAGATCGGTCGACGGGATCGGCAAACCGATCGAACCGTTGAAATCGGCGCCGATCGGATTGATGCACGCGGCGGGCGACGTTTCGGTGAGGCCCCAGGCCTGCGTCAAAATACAGCCGGTAACCGCCTTCCAGCGCGCCGCGACGGCGGCTTGCACGGCCATGCCCCCGCCAAGCGTGATGCGCAGCGCCGAGAAATCAACGGAGTCGAAGCCCGGCGTGTTGAGCAGCGCGTTGAACAGCGTGTTGACGCCGCTGATGAAGAAAAACGGGTATTTCTTCAGCTCCGCGACGAAGCCCGAAAAATCTCGCGGGTTCGTAATCAGCAGATTGTGCGCGCCGAGATGCGCGAACAGAAAGCAGTTCGCGGTCAGCGAAAAGATATGGTACAGCGGCAGCGCCGTGATCACGACCGGCGACGGGGCCGCCGGGACGCCGGGTTTGATCCAGGCCTCGGCCTGTAGGAGATTCGCGACCATGTTGCCGTGGGTCAAAACCGCGGCCTTCGATACGCCCGTCGTGCCGCCCGTGTATTGCAGAAACGCCGTGTCCTGCAAACTCAGGCTGACATCCTCGAGTTTCAATCCGAGCCCGGAGGACAACGCGCTCTTAAAGCGCAGGGCCCCCGGAATTTGCCAGGCCGGTACTTGTTTGCGGACATACCGCAGGACGAAATTCACGATCGGCCCGCGCGGAAAACCTAGCAGGTCGCCGACTCCGGTGACCAAGACCTTCTTGATCTGGGTGCGCGGCCCAACCTCGGCGAGCACATGCGCAAAGTTTTCGAGAATGACGATCGCTTTCGCGCCGGAGTCGGTTAGTTGGTGTTCCAACTCACGCGCTGTATAGAGCGGATTGGTGTTGACGACGACCATGCCCGCGCGCAGCGCGCCGAACAGTGCGATCGGATACTGCAAGATGTTCGGCATCATCAGTGCAACGCGGTCGCCTGCGAGGAGCCCTGACTTTTGCTGGAGCCAGGCCGCAAACGCGCGACTGAGCTCGTCGAGCTCCGAGTACCGCAGCGTCGTGCCCATGTTGGTATAGGCCGGCAGATCGCGATACTTGGCGCAGGCCTCCTCGAATAGTGCTTTGAGGGACGAGTATCTGTTGGGATCGATATCCGCCGGCACGCCGGCGGGATAATTCTTCAGCCAAATTCGGTCCAAGGCCCCAACTCCTCGTTATTATGGCGGGTGTATAGCACCGGTTTACGCCGCCAGCAATCATCGCACGATGGCCGGCAGTGTGCGATTTCGTGGTTTTCGGTCTGTGGAGCCGCCCGCATGAGGATTTTCGGTTTGCTCACGATGACGGTTTGCTTGCCGCTGACCGGCTGCGTGGTCGGCAGCGGGGCCTGTCTGTTTCAGCAACCCTTCAAACATACGCTCAGCGGCACGATTCACTTCAAGAGTTTCTCCGCCGATGACCAGGTCGACACCGTCCCCGTGCTGACCGTGGATCAGACCGCTTATATTTACGCGCCCGCGCTCAGCATTCATTGTTTGCCCGCCAATGATCTGCAGCTGGTCGGCTGGGCGGAACTGCCGCCCGATATTCCCGAAAATACGCATGTCGAAGTCCAGGGCTCGATATTCGAGGCGGCGTCAGCGCATCAACACACGCCATTTCTGATCAACGTCCGAAACATTCTGAAGACCGACGCGCCACCGGTCCCACAGCCGCCCCCCGCGGCCGCGCGGCCGGACGCCGCGAAGCCCGCGCATTAGTACCCTGGCGCGCGGTGTGCCCCAGGTGTCGACCTGGCCGTCGGCAAATCCGCAACCGTCGTTGGAATCCACGCGGATCGGATTACAATCGGGCGTCCGGAAAATCAACTAGGGAGCGAGGGTCTATGAACAAGAAGACTTTGTTGGGCCTGGCGGCGGCAGCCTGTCTCATGGCGATCACGGCGGTTCCGGCGTTCGCCGACGGCTCGGATGCGCCGACGGTCACCTGTAAAGACGGTACGACGTCGACGACCACGGGTAAGGGCGCATGTAGTCATCATGGCGGCGTGAACAAGTCGGCTGCCGCAGCGGCGCCGGCCGCAGCGACCCCCGCACCGGCAGCACCGGCGGCCAAAGCCGCGACGCCGGCGCCGGCCGCGACGAAGCCTGCGACCACGAAGGCAGCGACCACGAAAACGGCGCCCGCCGCAACGACGACCGCGACCGCCGCCGGCGCGCCCGCGGGATCAACGGCCAAGTGCAAGGACGGTACTTACTCCAAGTCGAAGACCCGCAGCGGCACCTGCTCCAGGCACGGGGGTGTCGACACTTGGTTGACCTCGTAGGAGCGGGTTGATCTCGTAAGACCGAAAGGCTCGAGCCGGCGAGCTTGCGACGCAAGCTCGCCGGCTACTTGGGATGTGCCGCGCCGCTTGGTTTTGCCAGCAGCGGCTGGAGCGCCGGCCAGACATTCGCGACCAGCTTCTCCTGCCCCTGTTCGTTGGGATGAATCCCGTCGGCCTGCATGAGCTCAGGCGACAGCGCGATGCCGTCCAAGAGAAATGGCACGACCGGCACCCGCAGTTCCTTGCCGAGTATCGCGTAGCTGTTGAAAAATTGTTCCGTGTAGTCGGGCCCATAATTGGGCGGAATACGTATTCCAAGCAGCAGCACCGCCGCTCCTGAGTCCTTCGCGAGGCGCACCATCGCGGCGAGATTCGCGCGCATCTCGGGGACCGGTAGTGCGCGCAGGCCGTCATTGCCGCCGAGTTCCAGGATGACGATCTGCGGATGATGCAGACCAAGTGCCCTGGGCAGGCGTGCCAACCCACCAGCGGTCGTTTCGCCGCTGACACTGGCGTTGACGACGCGGTAACCGTACCCTGATGACTCTAATTTGGTTTGCAAGAGGGCGACCCAACCTCGCTCGACGCTCGGCAAGCCATAGCCTGCGCTGATGCTGTCCCCGAACACGAGAATCGTGGCCGGGTCGGCTCGACCCGCAAGGGGCGCAAATGCGAACATCAACAGGATCACAAACCGATTCACAGGCGCTCCCAATGGCAGATTCCATAGTGCAAGCCAAGGATGTTCAATTCAGGTTCGCCCTCGAAGCGCGCAATCTCTCGAAGATCGTCGCGAGCCCCGAGGGGTCGCTGACCATTCTCGCCGATGTGAGCTTGTCTGTGCGAGCCGGCGAGTCCCTGGCGATCGTCGGCGCCTCGGGTGCGGGGAAATCGACCTTGCTCGCGCTGCTGGCCGGTCTCGACACGCCCTCCGAGGGGCAGGTCTTGATTGCGGGCGTCAATCTGACCGAGCTCGACGAGGACGGCCGCGCCGCGATCCGTGGCAAACATGTCGGCTTCGTGTTTCAGTCGTTTCATTTGATTCCTTCGCTGACGGCCATCGAAAATGTCATGTTGCCCTTGGAGTTGGCGAATCGACCCAACGCCCGCGGTATCGCCGGTGAAGCGCTCGAACAGGTCGGGCTCGGAGCCCGCATGCCGCACTATCCGAAGCAATTGTCGGGCGGAGAGCAGCAGCGCGTTGCGATCGCGCGTGCCTTCGTCACGCATCCGGATGTCCTGTTTGCGGATGAACCGACCGGCAATCTCGACAGCGCCACCGGCACGCGCATTACGGACCTGCTGTTCGATCTGAACCGCAGCATCGGCAGCACGCTCGTGCTCGTCACCCACGATCGCAGCCTCGCGCGCCGCTGCGGTCGAGTGCTCGAACTCGATGCCGGGCGCGGGGTCGCTGCGGGCGACGCGGCAGCTGCCGGCGCATGAAGGCCCTGCGCTTCGCCTTGCGCAACCTCTGGCGTGACTTCAAGTCCGGCGAGCTTTCCGTGCTCGTGCTCGCGCTCACGGTCGCCGTGCTGTCCCTGACTGCGGTCGGTTTCTTCACGAGTCGAATTTCCGCGGGCGTGCGCGCACAGGCCTCAGAAGTGCTGGCCGCCGATTTGCGCATCGAAGCCTCGGATCCCTTGCCCGCGGCGTATTTCGCCGAGGCGCAGCGTCGCAAGCTACAGAGCGCGCAAGTCTGGTCGTTTCCGACCGCGCTCTTCAATGGCGATCAGTCGCAATTGGCCTCGGTACACGCGGTGACCGAGGCCTATCCGCTGCGTGGCAGCATGCGCATTGCGGATCTCCCGTTCGGCCTTGCGCGCGTCACGCGCAGCACGCCTGCACGCGGTGACGCCTGGGTCGATGCACGCTTGATGGCGCAATTGAATTTGCACGTCGGCGATGCGCTGCGGCTCGGCACGAGTTCTTTCCGGATCACGCAAGTGCTCGACTACCGCCCCGATCAAGGCACGGCCTTCGTCAGCCTCGCCCCCGCGGTGCTGATCAACCTCGGCGACGTCGCCGCCACCGGTCTTATCCAGCCAGGCAGCAGAGTGAGCTATGACGGCTTGTTTGCCGGCGCCCCGGACGCCATCGCCGCGTTTCGCGCGTATCTGCAGACCAACAAGAAGTCCGGCGAGCGCATTCGCGACGTCGACGACTCGAGCCGGCAGCTCAACTCGGCCATCGATCGCGCGAGCCGGTTCTTGAATTTGGCGAGCCTCGCCTCGGTGTTGCTCGCTGCGGTCGCCGTCGCGATGGGCGCGCGGCGCTATGTCGCACGGCACATCGACACCGTGGCCCTGCTGAAATGCATGGGCGCTTCACAGCGCTTCGTGCTCGCCGTGTCGCTGATCGAACTGGGGCTGCTCGCGCTCGCCGCCGTCGCGCTCGGGGCCTTGCTCGGATTCCTCGCGCAATGGGGTCTTACCTGGTTGCTGCGCGATCTGGTACGTGGCCAATTGCCGCCGCCATCTTTGAGCCCCGTGCCGATCGCGCTCGTGACGGTCATAGCGATGTTGATCGGCTTCGCACTGCCGCCGCTGCTGCAGCTGAAGAACACGCCCCCGGCGCGGGTCTTGCGCAAGACCGCCGAAGCGCCGGCGCTGCGCTATGGCCTGAGTTACCTGCTGGCGCTCGGTGCGCTGTTCGCGATTCTATGGGTCTTGGTGCGCGATACCGAGCTCGTCGTGGGCGTGTTCCTCGGCGTGCTCGCGGTCGGTCTGGTTCTCGCGCTCGCAGGCTTGGGCCTGGTTCGCTTGACTGGGCGTTTGCGCGGCGGCGTCGGCGTCGCCTGGCGCTACGGACTCGCCAACGTCTCGCGTCGCGGCGGCGCCAGCGTCGTGCAAATCGTCGCCTTCGGCTTAGGATTAATGGTCTTGCTGCTGCTCGCGGTCGTGCGCGGCGACCTGCTCGCCGATTGGCGTCACAGTTTGGCGGTCGACGTGCCGAATAATTTTCTGATCAACATCCGCCCGGAGGAACGGCAGCCTCTGGAGAAATTTCTGCAGACACATGGATTGGGCTCGCCCACGATGTACCCGATGGTGCGCGCGCGCATGACCGCGATCGACGGGGAGGCCGCCGATAAGATCAAGTATCGCGACGAGAGCGGCCGCTCGTTCGCCGAGCGGGAACAGAATCTGACCTGGTCGGCCGATCTGATGCCGGACAACCAGTTGATCGCCGGACGCTGGTGGACCGCCGCCGATTACGGCAAACCGCTGGTGTCGATTTCCACGGAATACCAGGAATCGCTGCATCTGAAGGTGGGCGATGAATTGCAGTTCGACGTCGCCGGCGAACCCTTGCAGGTCACCGTCGCGAGCATCCGCAAGATACGCTGGGACAGCTTTCGGCCGAATTTCTTCCTGGTGTTTCCGCCGGGCCTGCTCGATGGGGCGGCGGGAACCTACATGACCAGCGTCTATCTCACCCAGGCGCAGCGGCCCGCGCTCGTCGACCTGGTGCGCGGTTTCCCAACCGTGTCCGTCTTCGACGTCGACGCGATACTCAAGCAAATCCGCGAGATCATCGATCGCGCATCGCTCGCCGTCCAGTACGTATTTCTGTTCACGCTCGCAGCCGGCATCGTCGTCTTACTCGCCGCCGTGCAGTCGACACGCGACGAACGTCGCTATGAAAGCGCGATGCTGCGCACGCTGGGTGCGAGCCGCATGACGGTTTTGCAGGGTGTCGCGGCGGAGTTCTGTGCCCTCGGCTTTTTATCCGGGACTTTGGCCGCGGTCGGCGCGACCGTGATCGGCTGGGTGCTAGCGAAGCGGCTGTTCTCGCTCGAATATGCGCCCGACCCGATCGTCTGGATCGCAGGTCTCTTCTGCGGCACGCTCTTGGTTGGAATCAGCGGTACGCTCGCCACGCGCCGCGTGGTCGACACGCCGCCGATCGTGAGTTTGCGCGAGTCCTAGGTCGCGTCCAGCAGCAGCCAGCCCTCGGCGATCGGCAGGCCGCGCGCCGGGATGGCCTCGATGCGGACATCGTAGCGGCCGGGGGTCAAACCGGAAGTGTTGAATGCTACCTTGAGCTCCCCATTGGAGTCCTTGAGCAGATTGTCGAGCACGAGCACGCGTCCTTGGTCGTGTTTGTCGACGAAGATCCGAAACTGATTCTCGTGGGAGTAGCTCATGTCGATGCGTAGCTGCAGCAATTCCTTCGCCGCGCGGCTGACGGCGATGTGGGTCGCGTCGATGCCGGCCGCGTGGTCCGGCGCGACGCGCAGCTCGCGTTCGGTCGACGGCGCCACGAGCGACCCCTGCGTCGCGACCAAGCGCGCGGCGTCGAGCTGGCCATTCAGCAAAATGTACTTGCCGAACAGCGTACCGAAGGCCACGACGCTGGCGAGCGTCAGCGCACCGAGACCCGCGAGCAGGTAGGGCGTCCGCCGCCACCAAGGCGTCACGGGCTCGCCCAAGTCCTGCGGCCGGCCGCTCGCTTCCAGCAGCTGGAGGCTCGCATGCGTGCGTTCGGACAGGCGCAATTCGTCGAGAAATTCGGGGTGAGAGCGACACCAGTTTTCGAGCTCTTGCGCGCCCTTGAGCGGCAGTTTGCCGTCCAGATAGCGCTCGATGAGGCGATTGTCCTCGATGAACTTACGATCGAAGCGTTGTGCTACCGGGCCGGTGGCCAGCGACTGTGCTGTAGGTGGTGAAGGCGAGTTCATGAGAGCATCCTTGGGTCCCCGTTAGTCTGCCGCGTGTTCGCCCGGCAATATGTGAAAGAGTCCGCAGAAGGCAGCAAAGAGGGTGCCCCCGGCGTGTCGAGCCTGTCTCGCTGCGGCCATTATTCGGTCAAGGAACGCAACAGGGCGGCCCGATGCGCCGGCCGCAGAGCGCGCCAATCGATTTTCGGCCCGTCGCCAGCGCGCAAGGTCTCATCGTCCAGGTACTCCGGGGCGCAGTGGGGCGCCCGCCAGCGCTGCCGCAAAGCAGTCGTACATCCGCGGCGCGCGAGCTCCACGACCGCGCGAATGACTTCCGGGTTGTTGGCGAGATTGGCATGCCATTCAGCGACGTAGTAGCTCGGCACTCGCGGCAACCGTGCGAGTGCCACGGGTACCGTGCCGTCGCCCGCTACCCGCAGCTCATAGTTGAACCCGCCCGCTCCGCGGCGCACCGCGACGATCGTGCGCCGGTCGACGCCGATGATTTGGCGCATGCGCGGGTCCGGCGGCGCGAGTCCGGCGCGCACACCGGCCGCCTGCGCCAAGAGCGCCATGTCCGGTGTCGGACCCGTGGCCGGCCAGCCGCCGGTCTCGTACAGATCGGCGCCGCGCAGGCGCCGGCGCGGCGGTAGCAATTGATAGAGACCCGGAAACGTCTTGAACACGGTCGCGGCGAAATGTTCCGGCGAGTGCTCTGGGTCCAGGATCGTCATTTTTCGCACGAACGGGTAGGTGCCGCGAAATGCCTGCACCGGTGCATACGAGCCGTAGTTCGGTGTACCCACCATGATCAGGCGGCGTACGCTGCGTTTCGGGAGCAGGCCCATCGCCATCCGCGCCACCAATCCGCCCATGCTGTGCCCGACCAAGATGACCGGGCGATCGAATGCGCGGATGCGCTCGGCGAGTTGCAAACCCGAGTGGTCGAGGCCAAGGCGCCAATCGTAGGCGTGCAGTTCGACCTCGAATCCGGCGAGTTGCATCTGCAAGCGTAACTTGGCGTAGGCGTAAAGCAGTACTCCCTGTGGCTCCAAGATCCGCTTGCCCGGCAGGACCAGGTCGCGGATGCCACCCGCGGCGATGCTCAAAGGATCGATCCACAGCATTCGCGATGACTTGCCGCCGTCGATCCGGCCGCCCAGTCGCGAGCCCATGATGCCCGGCACGATTAGTACGCGTGGCCCGGGGCGAGGCTTTGCACGGCGCGCGAGCGGCGCAAGCCGGCTGAGTTCCGCATAGGTTTCCAGGCCAAAGTACTCGCGCAGCGCCGCGACGCGCTTGCCGTGCGCGAGTGCGTCGAGGATCGCGCTTTCGTCGGCACGAAATGCCCATTCCGAGTGCGCTTCGCGCCGCTTGTCGCCAACGGTCACGGCGACCGGCCCCTCAGCTCTTGCCGGCTAAGGTTGTCTGCACGACCTTGCAGAGTTCACGGATTGCCGCAGTGCGAGTGCTCGACTTGCGCCAGACCGCGCCCACCGTGCGCGAGGGCGCCGGTTTGACGAACTGCCGTACGGTCAGTCCGCGCTGCGAGCCGAACGGGGCATCCACGGCCAATTCCGGCAACAGCGTGATCCCGAGTCCGGCGATCACCATCTGCCTCAAGGTCTCGAGACTGGTTGCGCGGAAGTCCTCGGCTTCGCGCACGTCGACGCGGCTGCAGACCTCGAGTGCTTGGTCGCGCAGGCAATGTCCGTCCTCGAGCAGCAGCAGCGTGTGTCCTTTGAGGTCGGCAAGCTTGATCGTCGTGCGCTCGGCCAGCGGATGGCTGGTCGGGAGCGCGAGCGTAAAGGCTTCCTCGTAGAGTTCCTGCGACTCGAGACCGTCTTGCGCGAAGGGCAGGGCGATGATCCCGAGGTCGATTTCCCCATCGCGCAGCCGCTTGAGCAAAGGTTCAGTCTGATGCTCGTAGAGCATCAGTCCGAGGTGTGGCAAGGCCTTGCGGATCTTGGGCATGATCCTTGGCAGCAAATACGGCCCGATCGTCGGGATCAGCGCCACCTTGAGTTTCCCGGCGAGCGGATCTGTGTTGCTGCGCGCCAGCGCGACGATTTCGTCGCCGTCCTCCAGCATGCGCCGCGCGCGAATCACGACCTGCTTGCCGACCTCGGTGAGCTGCACGTTCTTGGGTTGGCGCTCGACGAGCTTGACGCCGAGAAACTCTTCCAATTTCTTCAGCTGCGCCGACAGAGTCGGTTGGCTGACGAAGGTTCGTGCGGCCGCCTTGCCGAAATGCCCGGTGTCTGCCAGCGCGACCAGATACTTGAGATCTTTGAGATTCACGGGTTTCCGATAGGGGGACTCTATTTAAACAAGAATTATAATCGAATTCGACGATTGACGCTTTGTTGCGCACGCCGCGCGCTAGAATCGCTCGCCAGCATCTACCTGCGAGGATCTCGATGGTTTCAGAAGCACGACCCACGCGATTGTCCTCGGGAGTCGTCGTCGTGAGCCTCGTCGAGCGCAAGTTGAAATTCCTGCTGTTGCGTGCCTACCGCAATTGGGATTTCCCCAAGGGTCTCGTCGAGCCCGGCGAGGAGCCCATCGATGCCGCGTTGCGCGAGGTGCGTGAAGAAACCACACTCGACGACATCTCTTTCGACTGGGGGCTCGTCTACATGGAAACCGGCCCATACAACAAGGGCAAGATTGCGCGCTACTACATCGCACGCAGCAAGGAACGCCAGATCCAGTTGCCGGTCAATCCCGAGATCGGTGTGCCGGAGCACCAGGAAGCCCGATGGGTCAGCATGGAAAAGGCACTGGAAATGGTATCCGCGCGCTTGGCCCCCGTCGTTCGTTGGTCTTACGGGATCATTACCCATGGACCGGCGGCCACGCCGCCCCCACGGGACGCGTCTCAGTCGCGATGAATCTAGTCGAGATGAATGAGGCCGCGCCCGATCTCACAGACGTCGCCGCCGACGAAAATGCCGCCTGAAGCGTCGACATCGAGATAGAGAGTCGACGGCCGTCCGGTGGCTGCTCCCTGCGCGATCTCGACGGCCAGAGGCAAGTTCACCCCCATGGCGCGGTACCAACCGCCCAAGTTCGCGGTTGCAGATCCAGTCGCGGGATCCTCGAGTATCGAGGCGCCCTGCGGAAAAAAGAACCGGGACTCGAGATGATTTGCGCCGTTCTGCGCAAACAGATAGGCCATCGACACGCCGTCTTCGCTGATCAACTGCGTGAACGCATCGGCACGAGGTGCCGCACGCCGCACGGCAGCCACCGAGCGCAGCGGCACGACCAGCTGTTCCTTGCCGGCTTTGATCCACAGCGGTCGCGTGCCGATATCCTGCGCCTCGAGGCCGAGCGCCGCGGCGAGCGTCGCCGTCGGTACTTCGAGTTCTCGCCAGGTGGGCGCGGGCGCGGCCAAGGTCCAGCGATCGCCTTCGGCGCGGACGCTCACGAGGCCGACGGCGAGTTCCAGCTGCAGCGACTGCAGCGCCGGTTGCAGCAAGCGACAGACATGCGCGCTGCCGAGCGTTGGATGGCCAGCGAATGGCATCTCGTAGCGTGGCGTGAAGATGCGCACGCGCGCCGCGGCGAGCGTCGACGGAAACAAGAACGTCGTCTCCGACAGATTGAATTGCAAGGCCAGCGCCTGCATGGTCGGCGTATCGAGTCCAGCGGCAGCCTCGAACACGCAGAGCGGGTTGCCGGTCAGGGCGCCCCGCTCGCGTGTGAACACATTGACGAGCCGAAAACGGTAGTCAGGCATCAGGGACGGACGACGACGACCGGTGCCGGTGCGTAAACACCGACGCGGGGCCCGTAATAGGGATGATAGGGCCGCGCCGGCACGAACACACAGCCGGTCATCGCGAGTATTCCCAATGGTAAGAGAACTTTGATCAGTGTTTTCATGATGGCATCTCCTCGAATTTCTGAGTGAACCTCAGGAGATACAACGGGGCAGTCCCGCCCTGCGATGACAAGATGACGGCTCCGTAATGATCGCCGCGGCATCGCGTGCACGCCGCTCAGGCCAAGGTGTGAAACACTTTTTGCACATCGTCGTCTTGCTCGAGTTTGTCGATCAAGGCGAGCACCTCCGCGGCCTGCTCCTCGGGCAGCTCCGTCGGCACCGCACAGATGTACTCATGCTCTGCGGACAGCGGCACGAGGCCGCGGGCCTCGAGCGCTTCCTGGAGCTTGCCGAAGTCGTTGAACGCACAGCGGATCACGAGTTGCGGCTCGCCTTTCTCGCCCGTGCTCTCGCCCATTTCCTCGAGACCATGGTCGATGAGGTCGAGTTCGAGTTCGTCTTGGTCCTTCACGATCGAGGGGTCCAGGCGAAACACGCCCATTTTCTTGAACAAGAAGCTCACGCTGCCCGTGTTGCCGAGATTGCCCGAGCCCTTGGTGAAGATGTTGCGTAGGCTGCCGACCGTGCGGGTCGGGTTGTCGGTGGCCGTCTCGACCAAGAGGGCGACGCCGTGCGGCGCGTAGCCTTCGTACAGGATCTCCAGATAGTTCGCGGCTTCCTTGCCCGAGGCACGCCGAATCGCCGCGTCGGTCTTGTCCTTCGGCATGTTGACGGCGCGCGCATTCTGCAGCACGCGGCGCAAGGTCGGGTTTGCCGCCGGATCGGGGCCGCCCGCGTGCACCGCGATCGCAATGTCCTTGGCCACTCGGGTGAATTGCTTCGCCATGCGGTTCCAGCGCGCGAACATGGCATGTTTTCTGACTTCAAAGATGCGTCCCATGGCGCATATGGTAGCAATACCCACTCAAACAGCTAGACTTGTCATTACTTCCTGAAGGTATTACTTATGAGTGCAGTGCCGCCGGCGCCAACCCCCGACTCCCCGAGTTTTCGCAATCTGGCGCTGTCCGAGCCGGTCCTGCAGGCCTTGATCGACGTCGGCTATGAGTCCCCGTCACCGATCCAAGCTGCAACGATTCCGGTGCTTCTCTCCGGCGTCGACATGCTCGGTCAGGCGCAAACCGGAACCGGTAAGACCGCCGCGTTCGCGTTGCCCGCACTCTCGAGGATCGATCTGTCGCTGCATGAGCCGCAGGTTCTCGTGCTGGTGCCGACTCGCGAGCTCGCGCTGCAGGTCGCCGAGGCCTTCCAGCGCTATGCCGCGCATTTGAAGGGCTTTCACGTGCTGCCGATCTACGGTGGGCAGGCCTATCAGCCGCAGCTCAATGCGCTGCGTCGTGGCGTCCACGTGGTCGTCGGCACGCCGGGCCGTGTGATCGATCACATGAACCGCGGCACGCTCAAGCTGTCCGGTCTTACCCTGCTCGTGCTCGATGAGGCCGATGAGATGTTGGCGATGGGCTTTGTCGATGCCGTCGAGAGCATCCTCGAGCAAACGCCGCCGCGGCGACAGGTGGCCCTGTTCTCGGCGACCCTCGCAGCTCCGATCCGCCGCATCGCGCAGAAGCACCTGCGCTCGCCGGTCGAAGTGACGATCAAGAGCAAGACCAGCACGGCAACGAATATTCGCCAGCGCTACTGGGTCGTGAGCGGCGTCCATAAACTCGATGCGCTGACACGCATCTTGGAAGCCGAAACTTTCGACGGCATGATCATCTTCACGCGCACCAAGCAGGCGACGGTCGAACTCGCCGAGAAGCTCGAGGCTCGTGGCTTCGCCGCGGCACCGTTGAACGGCGACATCCCGCAGGCGCAGCGCGAACGTACGGTGGCACGGCTCAAATCCGGACAGATCGACATCGTCGTCGCAACCGATGTCGCGGCGCGCGGGCTCGATGTCGAGCGCATCGGTCATGTCGTCAATTACGATGTTCCCTACGACACCGAGTCCTATGTGCACCGGATCGGTCGGACCGGCCGCGCTGGACGCAAGGGCGAGGCGATCCTGTTCATCGCGCCGCGCGAGCGCAACATGCTGCGCGCGATCGAGCGGGCTACGCGCCAGACCATCGAACAGATGAATCTGCCCAGTGTCGACGCCGTCAATGCGCAGCGGATCGCCAAATTCAAGCAACGCGTCACGGAGACGATTGCCAAGGGCGAGATCGCCGCCTATCGACCCGTGCTGGAACAGCTGGAGGCCGAGACCGGCATCGCGCTCATCGATATCGCCGCGGCGCTCGCGAGCCTCTCGCAAGGCGCGACGCCGCTGCTCCTGGCCGGCAAGGGCGAGCCTGCGCATGACTCGCGACCCTCCGCGCCGGGGTCGCTCGCCAAGCCGTCGCGCGAAGAGGCGGATCGCGCGGTCGCGGAAGTGCGCGAGGCAGGCCCGTCGCGTGCTGCGCCGAGCGAGGAGCGCAGGCCACGCAAGACCCGCCCCGGGGAGATGGAAACTTTTCGCTTGGAAGTGGGCGCGGTGCACGGCATCAAGCCCGGGAATATTGTCGGTGCAATCGCCAATGAGGCGGGTATCGAAGGCGTGCATATCGGTCGGGTCGACATCCGCGAAGACCATAGTTACGTCGACTTGCCGGAAGGCATGCCGAAGCCCGTGTTCAAAGGATTGCAAAAAGTGCGGGTCGCGGGACGGGAGCTGCGTATCAGCCGCGTCACCGAGAAGCCGCCGAAGCCGGCGCGCAACCCCGCCGGCCGGCACACGGAGCGCAAACTGCTGACGCGCCGTTGACATCGGTTCTTTCACACTGCAGAGGAGCAAATCATGGCAAAGAGCATGGACCGGAAGAAAGAAGGCAAGAAGAAGCCTGCAAAGACGCTCGAAGAAAAGCGTGCGGCCAAGCGCGAGAAGAAAGCCAATCGAGCTTGAGCTTGCGCTACTCGCTTCAGGTGAAACGGCGCGCCCTTGGGCCTGGCCTCAGGGTCGAGGGCGCGGCTTAAGCAGCGATGAGATTTTCCGCGGTCAAACTGCTGATCGGTGCGAATGTGGCCGTCTATGGCCTGCAGCGCGTGGCCCCTAATAGCTGGGAGAACTCGTTCGCGCTATGGCCGCTGCAGCCCATCGATGGGACGGTGCATTTCGAGCCATGGCAGATTCTCAGCTACGCGTTTCTGCACAGTCCAGACAGCATTTTTCACCTGTTGTTCAACATGATCGGCTTGTGGATGTTCGGCACCCAAGTCGAGGAGCGCATTGGTCCCGCACGGTTTCTCGCGGTTTACTTTGCGTCCGTGATCACGGCCGCCCTCAGTCAGTTGTTCATTCCCGCCTTGTTCGGTGGCGACGTCGGCCCGACCATCGGCGCCTCAGGCGGTGTATTCGGTCTGCTGTTGGCCTATGCGATCCTGTTTCCGCGCCGTAAGGTCGTGCCTTTGATCCCGCCCATCCCGATGCCCGCGTGGTTGTTCGCGAGCATTTACGCGGCCCTCGAACTGTTACTCGGCGTGACCGGTGCGCAGGCGAGCGTCGCTCATTTTGCGCACTTGGGCGGCATGATCGGCAGTGCGATCGTGATGCTGAGCTGGCGCACCCGTAGCGAGTAGGGGCCCGCTCCCATTAGGATATTGCCCATGCAAACGCGAATTCTGCGACCATTATTCTTGTTGTGCGGGTTTCTCTGCGTCGCTCCCCAGGTCCATGCCGAATGGGTCGATCGTGTCACTGACGGGATCATGGGCACGCGCATCACCGTGGAATTATGGGTCGATGATCCGGCCAAGGCGGATCCGGCGATCGAAGCCGTGCTCGCGGAGATGCGGCACATCGACGACTCCATGAGCACGTACAAGCCGACCAGCGAGGTCTCGCAGGTCAATGCCCACGCCGCGGACGGCCCGATGCCGATCAGCAAGGAATTGTTCGATCTGCTCGTGACCGCCAAGGAGTATTCGCGGCTGACCGACGGCGCATTCGACATCACCTATGCGAGCGTCGGCTATCTCTACGATTTTCGCAAACGCATCCGCCCCAGCGAGGCGCAAATCGACAAGGCGCTCCCGGCGGTCAACTACGAGCACATCTTGCTCGACCCCGAACACCAGACCGTTCAGTTCTCCAGAAAAGGCGTGCGCATCGATCTCGGTGGTATCGCGAAGGGCTACGCGGTGGACCGCGGCATCGATGTGCTGAAGTCCATGGGCATTACGCGGGCCTACGTCTCCGCCGGCGGCGACAGCCGCATCATCGGCGACCGATTCGGCAAACCTTGGATCGTTGGGATCCGCGATCCTCGTAAGGGTCCGGGCGAGGTGCTGCTGCGGGTTCCGCTCGTCAATGCGGCGATTTCCACGTCGGGCGACTACGAGCGCTTCTTCGATGAAGGCGGCGTGCGTTACCACCACATCATCGATCCTCATACGGGTCATTCGGCCAGCAAGGTGCGCAGCGCGACGATCATCGGCCCGACCGCAACGCGCACCGACGGACTCTCGAAGACGGCATTCGTGCTCGGGCCGGATGAGGCCATGAAGATCTACAATCGCATCGACGACATCGATGCGATCATCGTTAAGCTCGACGGCAGCGTCGTCTATTCCAAGGATGCGCACCGCGCCGCGGACGTGAAGCCCAAACCCTAGTCGCGAAAATTATTGAACTGCAGGGCGACTTCGAATTCGCCCTTGCGCAACACCGCGATCGCTTCCTGCAGGTCGTCGCGCTTCTTGCCGGTCACCCGGACCTTTTCGCCCTGGATCTGGGCCTGGACTTTCAGCTTCGAGTCCTTGAGCAGGCGCGTGACTTTGCGTCCAGTTTCCGCGTCGATGCCCTTCTTCAGCACGACGAGTTGCGTCGCGCGGGCGAGGTTGACGGTCGCATCCTGTACGTCCAGGCAAACGATGTCGATGCCCCGCTTGGCAATGCGCATCTTGAGAATTTCCAGCATCTGATTGAGCTGAAACTCGACCGGTGCAATCATCGTTACGGTCGTGTCTTCGAGTTCGAATTTCGCCTCGGTTCCCTTGAAGTCGAAGCGTTGCGAGAGTTCGCGACTGGCCTGGTCCACGGCATTGGTCAATTCATGGGTGTCGATTTCCGACACGACATCGAAGGAAGGCATCTTTGCAGGTCCCCTGAGAATTGGTCTGGAAAAGCGCTCAACGATACCCGCGCGCCTGCAGCGTGAACAGATCCGCGTAGCGTCCCTGCTGGGCCATCAGCTCCTCATGACTGCCGCGCTCGACGATACGCCCGTCGTCGAGGACCAAGATCTGGTCCGCCATGCGCACGGTCGAAAAGCGATGCGAGATCACGATGGCGATACGGTTGCGGGTCAGTTCGCGGAAGTGCGCAAATACTTCGGCTTCGGCGCCGGCATCGATCGCCGCGGTCGGCTCATCCAAGACCAGAATATCCGCATCGCTGCGCATGAAGGCGCGCGCGAGCGCGATTTTCTGCCACTGCCCCCCGGAGAGTTCACGCCCATCCTTGAACCACTTGCCGAGCTGGGTGCGATACCCATCCGGCAACTGCTCGATGAATTCGGCCGCCAGGCCCTCCATTGCGGCGCTGCGCCAACGCTGCTCGTCATCGAAGGCGCGGACATCGCCGGCACCGATGTTCTCGCCGACCAGCATTTGATAACGCGCGTAATCCTGAAAAATCACGCCGATGCGCC
>Ga0209208_10003769_pt1 | contig 21665 bp, 11 predicted proteins | sample S1TSphfallax_3_FD_187694 | JGI IMG/M metagenome (GOLD analysis project Ga0209208, IMG submission 187694) | Host-associated microbial communities from peat moss isolated from Minnesota, USA - S1T2_Fd - Sphagnum fallax MG (SPAdes) (version 2) | ecosystem: Host-associated > Plants > Peat moss >...
AATTAAAAAATCAAAGCAAACAAGGCATGCATCACAACCAAAGTAAATGAGCTACCAAGTTTTTACATCTTGACCTTCATCAACTTTTTGTTTTAATCAAGGAAATACCACCTCACTAATTTTACCTCTTTTACTTTGAACCTTGTATGTAAATTACACCTTCATCCTACCAATTGAACCTACTAACAACTTTAATACCTAAAGTTTCAAATGTACATATGTTATATATTTTCTAATATTTATTATCAATGCATTCCTTACATTAGTTATATTTTAATTATGAAAGTAAACAGGATCCTATTATAAAATTTATAAAATTTATTTTTTACCCAACAACCAATATGTGGACCCTATATTTTGACTTATGTGGTTTTCAATCACAAAAAAAAAGTTGTCCTTCCCAAGCTTTACATTTGTGGTTAATGAGGTAACAAATGGGCCTTTTGCATCATTCACACTAGCCATTGTTTTGGGTGCAAAATTTTGCATTGTTGCAGAAAAATTAACTTTTCTCATCACAAATTCAATGATTTGTTGAAAAATCTGAAAAAAAATTCAGAAAATCTTTTTAAAATCACCATGTTTTTACACATGCTTCAAGTATTACTAGATAGTTGAAAATATATAAGGATTAAAAAAATAAAATCCTTTTATATATTTTAATAGCCAAAATATGGCCATATTGGCTAATACATGATTGTCACCTTTGCTACATCAAAAAAATTGGAAAATAAAATAAGATAAAAAATTGAGTCCCTCACACATTGTTGTAATTATTGGTATATGGAGTTAAGACATCAAATTTTGCCATGATTTGCTTATGAGACGATATAGTTCTTAAAATCTCAATTTTTTTTTCAACGGCCCGATATTTTTCAAATGGGTTATCTTTGATATCATATGAGGCGGATGTGTGAAACTGGATCCTTTGATTAGGGTTATAGAAATTGGAAACTTAGATAAATATTGATTGCCTGCCAAAATCTAACCCTAACCTTAAAATCTAACCCTAAACCATCATGGCATGGGGTTGTGAGGGATGGCAGAATACACGAGGTTGTGAGGGATGTTCTTCCCAAGAACGGCTCTGCCAAGGCATCCAACTGGCTGGATATCTGTTCTGGTCACTTGGGTTGGATAAGTGGGAAAGAACCCACTCGGATATCAGGTCAGGGTTTGCTGAGAAAAAGTGATATCTGCCCAGAAATGTTGAAAGACAATGAAAATCTGAAACACATTTTTCCACCAAAAAAAGCTTCACAATTACAACATGAAGCACCTGTTCTGCCCTAACCACAAATCTCCCCCAACTACATCAAGGACCTCTGCTACTCTAACTAAGTCTCCAGAAACAGAAACAAAAGTCTCCAGGGTTCTCCAATAAGTTAGTTGTTGCATATGATGGTCAAGAAGCAAATCTGGGAACTGATCAGCTTGCAGACTCCTGCAAAGAGAGAGAGAGAGAGAGAGAGAGAGTGTGTGTGTGTGTGTGTGAAGAAAAGTCAAATTATTTACAATTTGTCAAGTCCTCTTGGTGACCCAATTCCTGATCAAACACTGCCACTCTTTTCCACTTACACACATCACACTCTATTGCAGGGCAGCAGCTGTAGAAAAAAGGTCAGTAGTACTGGGTAAGTAATGAAGTAGGTAGTGGTGTGAGAAGCCCAACATCCTTCAATGAGTGACAACTTTGTCATAGAATCCTAAAAGCCGGGTACCGATGTGTGATGCCGCTAGTACTACTCGAGGTACTGTCCCTCCTTTAGCATTCCCACAGGTTTGAAAGAAATGTAACCATTCAATTGTCCTGTACTGCAGCAGCTTCCTGGCACAGAGACACCCACTTTTTACTACTTAGCTGCCGTGAAGGAAGGGAAGGACACTGCTGCTGCGTGTTGATGGTGCTGTCATAGTTGACTTCTTTTTTGGTTATTTGTCAGTACTCAGGACCTCTCCAAATAATTCCCTGACTTCAAAGTGATGGTGGTGATGTTCAAGATAAGGATTCAATCTTTGCTACTAGTGAAGCTGTTCAGCTCAGCATATAACTTAACTCTCTCTCCCCACACAACTTCTTCTTTCCACAGACAGACACACACACACACACACATACCCACCCCTGAATTCTCAACAAAGATATTACTGAATGTTCATATTGTCGATTACAATAGTCAACATACCCGACACTAGTCTGATGAGTACTCTGATGATGCAACAGACCCTATCTGTCATCATAATGACTTAAAAGAGAGGCCACCTTATTCCCTAGTATATGTATGTGCCCACCACCATGGTTGAGTTCACTCACTCATTTGCCTTTCAAGAAAACTCCAGGCTACATATTTCTCACTTTTTTCTCACTACTTTTCTTTGCTGTAGTTGTCTTGAAAGTTGTGTACTTTCAACAAGTGGCTCATCATGTAATGGCTCTGCACCCCTTATAACAAGGTTCAAACCAGTGGTGGGCAGGTACCTGGTTTGGAGGGTTAGAATCGGAGGTTTTGGTTTTGGTTCATAAAAATTCAAATCTAAACTGGGATCTCAGTTTTTTAAGAACTGGAACTCAAGAGATTTGTGGAAAAAAAAAGGACTAGAACTGGTGCTAATTGGATAGTTAGTTAATTGCATGTTTAGGTTCAGGTTACTTGGAATGAGGTCCAATTTTTAGAACTGAAACCAAAACCAGAACTGAGATTTTTGTTTTCTTGAAGAATGAGACCCAAACTAGAAATGAGATTTTGTGTTTTTAAGAACCAAAGCACTCTAATTTGTGTTTAAAAACTGGAATGAAGGTTCTTCATAAAAGTCAACAATTAATTGGCACTGATTGAAACCAGTGTTGGCTGGGCCGAGGTTTTTATTTTAGAGGAACCTGGGTCCAGGTCCTCTCTTAAAAAAAAAATTGGAGATCCATCGGGTTGGGGGTTTAAAGAATATTATCAAAAATTAAAACTTGTCCATTTTGGGTTCAGGTCCAATTTCTCAGATTACCAATTCCTCAGGCCAACAATTCTAGACTTTACAATGCTTTTCGGTTCCAGGTTCAAGGGGAGGCTGATTTTAGACCCTTGTGTGACATGGCTCCACTTGTGAGTTGTAGGCTGATTTTGGACTTTAGAGTTTTAAAAAAAAACCCATTGAGATTCTAATTTTTTTGGATTGCACTATTGAATTGAATTGTTTAGAAAATTTGACCTTGAGAATATGTGTATGTTTCCATGATCTCTCTCACTTGCCGATTATTTGTATTGTTTAGAAAATTTGACCTTGAGAATATGTGTATGTTTCCATGATCTCTCTCACTTGCCGATTATTTGTTCTATCCCCACTCAATTAGTCAGGGTGTTTACGTAAAGAGTTGAAACACTAGCATCACTATTGTAACAGACTTTGCACTACTTTGATGGCTCCTGCCCCCAAACCCCCAAACTAATATAGTTCAAGAGCAACTCCCCATTAACATTCCTCCAATTTTTGGGATCAAATGAAAACTACATTATTGCCTGATGGCTCTGCCCCAGTGGCAACTTCAAACCAAAACAGTTAAAATAAGAAATGTTCCATGAAATTCTCCCAAAACAACAAGGGAAAAGAGCGCAAAAGGGAAAAGAGCGCAAAACTTAATCCACAATAATTCCTAAGGAACGTATCTCAAAAATGTGGGACCAAATGAAATCTACAAATCATAAAAATTCTCACTAATTTTGTCGCCGTAGTTATCTATTCTGTACAATCAACCAGCAGGCTCATTCCATAATGCCTCTGTCCCCTACGGCAATCAAACCACCAACTGTTCAAAATAGGAAATGTTTGCTGAAGTTCTCGCAAAGAATAACACCTGATGAACATTCCTCAAAATGTAGAGGAACCAAATGAAAACTACAAATTTCAAATTTTCTAACTACTTTTATTAGTTATTCCATACATCCATTCCAATAGACCCTAAAGAACAACTGTATAATACAATTAGTTCTTTTGGGTTAAAAGAAGAATGGATCCTGTAGAGAATCTTCAAGGTCTAAATTAGTATGAGCATCTCCAGTGGTGCTCAGTATGCAACCCTGCAAAAATGTTTCTCACATTGAAGTTTTGTTAATACTTTTTTCAACTAACTTTGTTTTTTCAATTTACAGAAGTAAACATGTTGGCGACTTTGTGGGCCAGAGTTGAGAGCAATTAGCTCCCCAGCTTTGCACCATGTTGAAGCTGAAACCTACTTGATAATTTTTTTACTACTTGTTATGCAAATTTGCAAATTATGTGTTCAACTTTAATTAGCAAATGTGAAAAAACTTGTGTCTAGTAAGGAGCAAATGCAAAAACATTGGGGTCTATTAAGGAACAACTTTTGAAAATCCAAGCTCAAAAATTCAACAAGCATGCCATGTAGGGGAATTGAACTGTGGCAAAAGAAACTGCCCTACCCCTTGTAGTGCATGAGTTACCTGCCAAAAAATAATGAAGTTAAGTGTTCTTTGGATGTTAGTTGGCTTGTGTGTGGAAGACATGTTGAATCACTGAAAGTAGCATACCAAACAAGCTAGGCTTATGGAAACAAAGGTAAAAAAGTAACAACATTTCCACAGCGGACCAGAATGATCCAATTGCAAATTTGTTGACAACAACAATCAGCTTTTGATTGCAGTAACAACAAGCTCCTACCATCACTGGTGCGAACACATGTCAAGTAAAAAATAAGCAAATAAAACACCCAAGAGCAATTTGATTGGAAGGTTTCAGAACAAATGCCAGCTAAGAATGTTTCAAATTCTGAACACTTTGCAAAACAATAGCTTCACGTTATGCATCCTCACCATACCCACAAATTTTTCCTTCCATTTGTGGATGGTTGCATGGTAAGGGAAGTTCCAACAAAACATGTGAATCATTAGATCAAGGTGGGCGGTGAGTCTATTTTTTAGCTTTGATTTAATAAAGCTAAGAGTACTAAAATTATCTTCATCTTCCATTGATCCAATCACTTGGATTATTGCAACCTCTATCAACTTTATGTATTTGGAAAAATGACAATTCACAATTTGATTTGTAGTTAGACCCCTCCATAGCTAATCCAAAGGATTAATGTCATGAGGAAAGGCCATGGCCATTAAAAAATCGTTCTTCATGGAGAGCATGAAGGTCCACACCTACATAAATCCAAGGCTATTGCATTTGAAATAAGAAGAACCCATAGCTCTTCAGGTCCAAGCTTCCTTGGGGCACAACAAAACTTCTTGATGGTGTTCAAATGAACACCAAATTTAAACTTAGGATCATCTTGCAATCAATATTAAGGTAGACCACCTCCAATGCATCCGTCACCTCTTGAGATGGAAAATAAGTTTGCAACTCATTGATTAGTTGAATAACAACTAATGCTTGTTGCTTCACTTCACATGTCACAAAACAAGTGGCCCTAGTTTTTAGTTTCTTTAGTTATGCCCAAATATGTGGACCATTTAATTCAAACCCTAGGCAGTTGAATCCTATGTTTAAGTCAATGATCCATTGCATATAAATCTTTCATGAGTGGTGTCAACTAGCCTATGGAATCCATGGAAAATATCCTCATTGAAGGCAAGAACAATTCATGAAGCTCATCTTAATAGATTTTCATAATCACCACGAGATCACAAACAAAAATATCTTGAAGTTGGGCAAACTTTATTAGCAAATTGATAGTCTCCAACATTGAAACCAAACACACCAGGGAAAGTAATAAAGCAAGTCAAGGTTAGAAGCAAACATTTTTATTTCATTTTCAAACCTTAGCTACACTTGCACCAACAACCCATGGCATGTTGCAAAACTTGCATCAAGCCATCAACTAAGCTAGCTATAGCTTGCAACATAGGTTTTTTTTTGGAGCTTTATGGTTAAGGGTTTTTAATGTAAAAGTTTTAAAAGGTTACTACATATTTCAAATTGTGAAAAAAATGGTTACATTATTAAAAAATTCTTCAATAAGATGCAAAAATCCAAATGTTTTAGTGTATAAAAATGCAACAAACTATACCATTTTTTAGTGTTTTTTGTTTTTATGGACATTTGCTTTGGTGATGTTTGGGTTCCATATTGAAATTAAATAGAGATGAATTCTGCAAAAACCAACAACTTTTCAACAATAAAAAAACATTGCACACTTATTACTTTAGATTAAGTTATTGTCATTTATGGAAGAATTGAACCTCTTGAATTGCCCATTGTAGCATAAGTGGCCTACAAAATACCAATTTTTTCTTATCAAAATTGAAAATACAAAAAGAACATAAGTATTTTTAGTATTTATAATTTACAATTGGTTATTACAATTAGAATGTATTTGTTAATATTAAGATTTGCACATAAAAAATGTTAAAATTCAAAACAAGGAAATGGGTCAAGGAAGTTCATAGCTTAAATCCAACAATTTGCATTGTGAAACCAAAAAGCAAAGTCACCCATGTGTCCAAGAAACATCACCATATAGCTACCAAATACGGGATGCCAAATCTAAGTGTTAAAATTGTAAGTTGTAACAAAATCAGAAAATTGGCCTTAACATCATGGAAACTAAAAGGATTCATGAAACTTTGAAAGTTTAGTCAAGTTTCAAAAGATATAACAACAACAAGAATCATGACTCGTGAGTCACCATACTACTTGTTTTCACTTTTCCAAGACCCAATAGCCTCCTTTTATGGGAAATTTGCCAAAGTGAATTTTTTTTGTCAAAACATCCTCACAACCATAGGTAGATTACGAAGGTTAGATTTAAGGAACTTTAAAGTGGAGAAACATTTTTCATCCTCCATATTGCCCAAAACAAGGTTGCTACCAATTTCAACAAGCATGAAATACTCAAATGGATTATGGCACAATATTCTAGAGCTTGATATTGTATGCCATAAATGAATCAAAAGGTTAAGGTCAAAAAGAAGTTGCATAATAACAACTATTTGGTTTTTCATAGTCATTTTGAAAAAATCTTGTTGAATGTCAAGTGTTGAAGTTGACAACATGTTAATGTGCTCAAAGGCATGTTAACTTCCTCACCACCTAATTGCATAGCATAGACCACACAAAAACTTGCACAATGTTACTTCAAGATTGCAAGATGTTTTTGGATGGATGTCTTAGCCCCTTCCTAAAGCTAGCATTGTGGATAAATGATGCCAAATGCATCAAGTACCTCGTAAGAAAGAAATCTACCTTCTAGTTTAGACAAGAGAGATTCCGCAATCTCTGCCACAATGTAGCCATCACACACATCATACTAATGAAAAACTTAGGGATATAAGCATACATAATGCAATTAACCAATGAAAAATTATTTGCATAACTAAACCAATTAATGACCACCTAAACCTTCAAATAACATTAAAAACCCAAAAGATCATATTACAAACTTGAAAGCTCACTAGTCATATTCCAAACTTGAAACAAATGGATGGGCTTTAGGTTACAAAAATGAAAAAAAGGTTTTCGACTTAAAGGATGGGCTTCCAATGAAACCAAGATCACAAAATGAAGAACAAGATGGCTTGCAAGCCTTGATGTGCACAATTGAAGATTTAACATAAAAAAGTTTCAAACATTTAATTACACAAAATCTTTCAAATTGTGCAAAAACCTAGAACTATGCCAAACTTGAAATTTTTGGATAGGCTTTAATGGTAGATACATTCCAAAATTAACAAGAACATGGACCTCCAAGGTTTGATCCACAAAATTGAAACAAGTAGACATATGTGAAAGAAATGAAAAAAAACTAAAAGCAAACTATTTGTGGTTGCTTTTACACCATTGGCACATTGATCTCGGGCATTTTGTCACAAAGACTTTCTCCCATAACACCCAATTGATACACCAACAAAAAAATTGATTGCCATTCAAATTGAAAATGAAATGTTCAAGAGAATAAAAAGGTAGTTGTTGCCATTACAAAGTGATGCTTTCATGAGCACAATCTAGCAAGGAATGGTATTCCTTGAATGCATCCACTTGAATCTTTGTGGCAAGATCAACAAACTGAAAATACAGCTGTGCTAGACATATTTTCACCACACGCACAAAGCCACAAACAAAAATGTCATTGCATTAAGAAAACTTAATCAAGCTATGCACATATTCTAGGAACAAGAGGATATAAAATAAGTACAACAACATGTCCAAAACAAGCAAATGTTCAAAGTTTGTTATAGCTTGAAAGTTTGCATCCATGTTTGAGGCCATCTTCATCAATAAAGTTTTATATTCTGCCATCACCCACTTGGTTGGGCTAAGCATAGAATTTGGTCTAGTCTTCACATTTTTTAATAGTTTCAAACCTTTAGTTTCCATGATGTTAACCAATTTTGTTAATTCCAAGTGGTGTTTGGGACTTTTGCAAAAGTACTAATATAAGGATTGGAATAGTGTTTCCATTCGATGCACTAAAAGAAAAGAAGATAATGTTTGCATAACCAAGTTTGTTCTGTGAAAGACATGATGCACCCTGAAGCTAAATGGGGTGCAAGTTTCTTGCAATTTTTTTGTCACACCAAACTTAACACGGAAAACATTAACGCCATTTGAACCAAATGCAACAAGTTTTTTGCAATGTTAGTGTGATTTAAAAAAAATTCTTGCAACAAAGATCCCACCACACATTTTGTGATTTTTTGCGTTTGATCCACCAATGACCTAGGCCATGGATAAAAAGAACAGTGTACGCACCCAATTGTCCAACACATACACATGTACTAACAACCATTGTTGGTTGTTGATTGAAGTCACCTCATTGCAATTAATTGAAAAGAATGAAACTCCAATAATAACTACCTTTAGGGCTTTTAAAACTTGGTAATGAATATGTTCCCCCATCACCCACCCCAAAGCATTAGTGGACAATGTTTTTTAGGTAGATTTTTTACCTTCAAAAATTCAAATAAAGGTTTCAAATATTCACACTGAACCATGGGTTTACTATTTTCCAAAACATGAAAAACATGCAAACTGGATAATCTTGTGTTGGTTCTCCCAACAACAACATTGCCAATTTGGTACAAAATAGACAAAGGTTGTAGATCACTGAAGAAGGCAAGATTTTGAACATGTTTATTGTTATTGTCGTAATATATCTCATTTTTCTTCAACCCTTTGCTAGGAATGTCATGGTCTACTTGTTGTTTCCCCATGTGTTTTTCAAGATTGTTGTGTTTAGGCACAATGTGTTTGACCTAACTTGTAATTATGTCACACACTATGCATTTGATAGATACCAACATGCCATCAACCATCTTAGATTCTGCACAATCAAATTGACATGCCCAATTCTCTTGCCATTTTCGAGTGGCATCATAGTTCTTACATTGTTTCTTGGCTAGAGATTTGACACCAATGCTTGTTTATGTGGAGTCAAATTCCAAATTGATTGGTGCTTCAAGTAAACCCACACCACCCACTTGCATTGAGTTTGAAGAAATGATGGTGGGTGCTTGTGGAGGAGGTGCATAACTACTAGATGCAATCAAGCTTGGATTGAACACACTTTCTCCACCATTTGTTGCATTGTGACTGCCAAACAATGCTTTCACCTTGAAATTTGTTGGTAGCTTCAATGGAGCCATAAAATTGACAAATAATTTTGTTGGCACACTTAAAAACTTTATAATGCACACTATGCACCCAAAGAAAACCTTGCCACAAAACACTAGTAGCAAACATTGCATAATGCACAAATAATTTGTTTAACAAATTTTAGAGCCACCTTCAAGCCTTAGCCTTGAAAAACTTGAATGTGCACACTACACAATGTTGATTTATTTCTTGAGTGTGATGTTATGCATATTAATGACTAATCCACTAATTGCATAATGTAAAAATCAAAACATTGTTGAACAACTACTGTGACCTTCGAAGTTTTAATTTTATTATTACAACTTAATCATGATTCATAAATAGTTGACATCTTTAGATTCATCAAAAACATTAATGGGTGAACGAAAACCTCAAGTTGATCAAAGCTTCATTATCCAAGCCTCCAAGTTGAAACTTGAGAAGTAATTGTCATAACCATAATCACACATCACAACTGACAATGATGGCGTACCTCTATACTTTAAAGGGCACATTTTTTTTACAATAGTTACCAGTAAATAAGTAATATGTACTTAGTATTATAATTTTACAAGTTACAAATTTTCAACATTATAATTTACTAGGGTAAATATAAGTACTATGTAATAATGTTATCTACTAAAGTTATAGCCAATAGGTAGTTAATAGTAAGGTAGGTAGTTAAAACTGAAAAACAAGATGGCTTTTTGGCTCAAACCCTAACATTATGTTTAAGACTATTCACTCTAATCTAAAACTTTAGTTGTAGACTTGTTTGCTATTATCTCAACCCTAGGGTAATTATTTTGGCAACATAGAAGGCCAAGATGTAATCACTTCATGAAAATTGGAGGGCTAAGATATAATTTAGGCTACATGGTCCATGGCCATAGAACAAGCTCATGCTATTCCCATCATGGTGGACAGAGTGATTGGGCTATCACATGGCCATGGACACATTATTTCTGGTTATTTGGAAGCATTTTTACCCCACTTTTTCCCTTGTACTTAGAGGATGACCTCTTTTTTAAAAGAAAATTGGTGATATATTTAGCAAAAAAACCAAGGGGACAATGAATGAATCCAAAATCATCTTTACTAAAAGTGATTAATGCTAAAAAAAAAGACTCATTTTGCAAGTGATAAGATGGAGATGCAACATGTCTCTTCACATTGCATAAGATTTTGTTATCTTTTGTTTCCATATTTTGGGTTGGTTTGGTAAATTCAAGATGTCTCTTTGGGCTTTTGGAAAAATACCCTTATAAAGTTTGCATGAGTTGTACCAATGTTGCAATTGAAGGCAACTTTGAGAGTGTTTGCATTAGCAAATTACATGAATGAACCTTGCAATGCATTCTTAATGAAAAAGGAGCATAGTCTTGTTGCAATTGCATTATAACTTTGCTTTTGGCTCTTTAAAACACATTTACTCCATTTGCCCCTAAACAAAAAAGCATGTTATAAATGTTATTTTTTGAAATTCTCCCAATTTACAAAGAGTGCAGTAGGACTTTTGTCAAGTTATTAGAGTGAAAGCCATCAACTATGTTTTTCACATTCAACAAAATTGGATTTGCGATACATATTTCTTTTCCACATGACTATTTCGAAGGCAATGGGGATCAACAAGAGACTCATTAATCAACCTATCATGAGGCATTTGTTGGTTGAAGAAGTATCCAAACTTGATGTTCACTAGGGGAACAAGGTGTGGTGCCATACATGTAACCTAAACTCTTCGACCTTCAATAAACTTGAAGCACAAAGGTTGAACCTTCAACAAAACTACCAATGATTGAAGCAAACAAGAAGATTGAAATGTGCATTCTAATGATCAACATGCACTGGATTAAATTGGAAAACTCAAGTTGTAGCAAGTTAAGGTTGCAAGAATTCATTTGTTTGACATTGTTCTTGCTTGTAGTTACACAATTGCTTGGTGGGTTGTAGTTTGTAATTTCTTAGCAACTTGATGGCACCTTGGATTGTGATTCATGATTACATCGTGCTAAACGATTTTGCCAAGCCAACCAGCATGTTTTGACTCTTCTTCATCAAAGTTTTAATTTGCAGGGTCACATACTGAGTACTGGTGCAGTTGCTCTAAGAGCTGGAACTGGACATGTTCTTCAGAATAGTAAATTAAAAAATTATGACAATAGCAGGCTCTTACAAATTGTGAGGCTTTAGAGACCCGGAATGCCAGTTCTTAAAAATTTCTAATAAATGATCAACACCACCTAACTTAGCCCAATTGGGTCCATAATACATTTGTACAGCTGATTTTTGGCCAAGTTGGGGTTAGGGTAATTTTAAGAACACTTGCACTGATTTTTCTTGCAAATTATACATTTCCAGCGTTTCTCTTATCACTTTCATTGCCTCACAGGTCATTTTCATAAATGTTTGTAAAAAGTTCCCCTTGATGCTAACTCATAAGTATTACAACCATTTCACAAATTAGAGTTGAATTACAAACCCATGCTTTCATTCATGTCATGAGAATTTATCATTCATTGATTTTTATTAATGTGGCACTCGTTGTCATTCATGTTGTCAATTTCATTTTTGTTGCAGTTTTTGATTCTATGTGGTAGCGTTCATGAAAATGAATTCATCCATGGCAGATGCTACAATCATTATTCATGCATAGTACAATGATTCCTTTGTATTGAAAATTCCAACTAAAAGATTAGTTTCATTGATATGGTCCTGGTACACCCCACCTATGGACAATTATATGTGTACAATCAATTTTATCTATTGAATAGTGTTTCATGCTTATGATGTACTTAACTCTCCATGTTTATTTCACATTGCCTTTCATTCCCATTGTAAAAATTAGTTATCAACATCTTTTCTTTTTTTAATCTTTACTCTCTCTCTCCCCACCTTCTTCCCTTGTTTGTTTTTATGCTTTCTCTTGATTCTTCCCCTTCACCATCTAAAAGTGGCCCATGCAATGTTGATTTTATGTTCTTGGGTAAATCCCCACATCTACATACCCTTCTGTATGTGAATGTGTTTAGAGGGTGGTAAGTATGGAACCTTCAAAAAAGCAAAGTTCAACTTGTGTCAAGTTTGAATCAAAATTTTATTTTGAAATCTTACACCAATGTGTAGTCTTTTCCTTACAGGCAAAACATGAGTTTTGAATACATATAATTTGTGAATTAACTAAAAATTAAACTTTAACAAACTAGTTGTAAGAGATTCTAACTAGTTTTCTTGTCATTAAATTCATCTAGCATTAAAGCCATTGAGCACTTCTTAAGGTTTCAAGTTATAAGGTTTGAATTGTGGAATTGAAACGGTGACCAGAGTCACTAGTTACAACATAGCACAAGACTTGAAACCAGGTATTGATACCCTTGGATTTTACCTGCTGCCTAGAGCGATTTCTAAGTTTCAATATGGCACTAGACCTGAAACCAAACCAAATGAAAGGAAGAAGAAAAACAATTCATTTGCATCCCCCCACCAAAAAAAAACAACAATCAGAGAAGGAAAAAAACTCGGGCAAATGAAAGAACACAACCAGGGTTTATTTTGTAATATAGAAATTTTGACGAGTTTTTCCAAAAAGATTAGAATAATTAGTCGAATTTACTGGATGCAACTGGTTGCAACGATGGCCACAGGATAGATCACAGCTCTGCAATTAGTGAGTTGAGCGAAATCACAAGCTGACAGAAAACTGCCACTCAAAAAATTATTAAAAATTCTAGTAAACAAAAAAACCCAATGCAAGAAAGAAGCTGGAAAGCGTTCTGCCACTGATGAGTAGTACATGAAATCGAGGGTGCAGAAAAAGACTAAAGATTCACCCACAAATCAAATAAGTGGCCGTTGACAATGGAAGACAGCACTCTAATTATTTAACGGACACCGACTTGCACTCATAGGAAGCGAAAAAAAAACCGCACTTTTAAACAATAAGTGATGTTGTTTTTCCCCTAGTCCTCTATTGTGTGTAAGCTTTTGTACCAGCTACTGAGTACTCTACCCAGCTGACCACAAGGCTAGCAGATTGGGAAGAGCCCGGAGCGGCTCCCTGAAGTCCGCAAGTAACTTAGTAGAAATAAGACTAGCACAATCCAGAGAGAGAGAGAGAGAGAGAGAGAGAAATTTTAAGCACTTTTAAAGAGCGGAAAGTAGAAAATTTTAAGAATCTTGTTAATTTTTGGCTACTTTTCACTTATTGTCTAAATATGTCTATTCTAAAAATCGATTCCAGAAAAAAAAAATCCTCAAAATCTGGCACATCTTTTTCACAAAAATCCTTTGTATGAGTCATGCTGGATTATTTTTGGGATTCTAAAAATCGATTCCAGAAAAAAAATTCCTCAAAATCTGGCACATCTTTTTCACAAAAATCCTTTGTATGAGTCATGCTGGATTCTTTTTGGGTTGCCAAGAGGCAAAAATCGCTCCCCAAAATTAGATACACCAAATTTCAAAACATTATGTTTGGAAAAATATTTAAAACATCAAAATTGATATGTCAATTTGAAAAGAGTCCTCAAATGTCCACAAATCCACTTTAGCTTTCTTCCCACTTGAACATGTTGTTGATGCCATGATACAAAATATCATCTTAAACAAATTAGCCAAATCCATGACAGAAGTTTTGGATCTAAAAATTTCCAATTTTGGGGCCAAAAACTTTCACCTAAAATTGTGAATTAGAGTGTGAATTAGCCTAAGTGTTCAAGGCTTCAAGATCTACAGATGCCACACATTGCTACAAAGGTGTGTATACATAGTGTTGGAGAGAGACTTTGGTGTCTAATTCATTAACTGTTCCTGGGCCCAGTGAATTGACAGATATGTGGTTTCCCAGAACACTCAATTGTTGTTCAAAATTTACATTCTCTTGCCACCAATCCTTCTGGTTTTCTAGTATGCTTTTGAACGAGTGTGGTAGAAGTATGTTATCTAGTTGTTTTTCATTTGATGGAATTTGATAGGTGTTTTGTATTTATGATCATTCTTTTGATGCTTCAATTGTTCATGAAGCATATCTTTCAGTTGGTTAAATTTTCTTAGGATGTGAATTTGACATGTGATGGGCCGTAACAGTTTTTAAATGAATACATACGTACATATTTATATATATGAGATGCGGTTGCTTGGCCAACCACCCTCTCCCCTTGCTACAATCATTTTGAAGAGAGAAGGCTGTAAAGCCAGGATGATTAAACCTAGCTTTGTTTTTGTCCCTTGCGTATGCTACACAAAAAAGAGCTAAAGCAAAAGAATGAACAAGAAAGAGCATGTAAGTAAAACCACTACCATCTCACCCTGCAAGATGGATGGTGTGTGGATAGGAAACACTATCGAATTTTATTCCTGTCCCACAACTAACAACACAAATACAATATTTTTGTCATTTTGTTTTTATTCTGTCACTGAATAAAAATAATAAAAATATCTACTTTATTATATTTATTTCTGGAATAATAATTTGGACACTGAATAAAAAATAATAAAAACATTATCTACTTTATTATATTTACTTCTGGAATAAGAATTCAGAATAATAAGGTTTTGATAAGTATCTATATACGAACACTAACCATTCACATGCATCTACCTACTTAGTAGCAACCAAGTGCCTTACCTACTTATCTGACCTACATAGTAACCACTTCCAACTCCCTACCTAATGATCTATGATACTAAATACTAACCCACTTAAAATAGGTAGTTACCTAGGTGGTGTGACTGGGGGGAAGTGGAAGGTTTTACCCAATAGTTTACCAAGATGGAACTGTAGGACATTTCAGTTGTGAACATTCATCCACAACAGAGTCATATTGGGATTTGGAATAGATGGTGCACTGGTGGGTGCTGGGTGGTCGCATAAGCCTAATTATTCTCCACCCACTTAATTACAACTGGACTGTGGTTCTACTTAGGGTCAGATCTAGATCCGATAGCTCTTTCCCATTCAATTCAAGACGTTTAAGGATGTTGTACTAACCAATTAATCAAGCATACATTCATTCATATGAATGAGAAATGTATTCTGCATATATATATATATATATATATACACATCTTTTTTAAACTTGGCAAAGTCTTTTGATAATCACCTTGGTGCTAAGAGAAATTTGAAAAAGAAACAATCAACTTTAGTAATATCCCTTTGGGTATAAGTTGTGAAAATCATTCCCTAAGCAAACCACAAAGGCTGATCAGTGTTAAAAAACCCAATTCATTATCCTCTAGACTATAATCTTACACAGGATTTGTGCATTCATTGGTTTCTTTGAGAGCATTTATATAGGATTTTGGGTAATGCAAAAGGAGAACTCATGAATCTGTCCTAGGTGTGATATTGCTAAACCTCGACAAATGATGAATGAAGATGCAGATGATGGATGACCCACAATTAATGAGAAATGAAGTCCTAGATGATGACCCTCAATGAATGCGGAATGAAGAAAGGTCTAGTCTATGATGAACCTCAATAAGTGATGAATGAAGACCTAGATGATGAACCACCATGAATGATGAATGAATTAGACCTGGATGATGAACCCCAATGTATGTAAGAAGACCTAGATGATGAAGCATGACGAATGATGGATGAAAACCTGGATGATGACCACGAAGACCTAGATGATGATGAACCATGACGAATGATGGATGAAAACCTGGATGATGACCACGAAGACCTAGATGATGATGAACCATGACGAATGATGGATGAAAACCTGGATGATGACCACGAAGACCTAGATGATGATGAACAACCATGACGAATGATGGATGAAGAAAGTGGATGATGATTGCGAGTAAAGCCTAACCGATCGAGTGAGACGTGATGTGATGATATGAGTGCTCGATCCATTCTTGTGATTTTGATGGTGCAACTTCCTAGGGCCAGATACTTTACATGAGTTTGACCTGCATTCCATTCCATAGGAGTCATGACAGCTGAGGAGATCAGAAATTTTAGGACGGTGCGGATCCAGAGGTCGGCCGCCGCATTCGTGTGGTCTAATACACAGCACGCACGCACGACTTTTGCGTACCTAAGTATTCTCCAACTGGGTTGAAAAATTCTACTAGTGATCACTTGTGGGTTAAAAAAATTCTACTGGACTGATGCCGTGCCGGGCAGGCAGGCAATCGGCCATCTGGTTTACGACCCAGGCCATGTGGGTCCCGTCCAACGGAACAGGGGTTGAGAATGACGACAACTATGGGATTGCCATTTCTTCTTTGCTCGGCAGGGGGTTGTGTTGTTGTTGTTGTTGTTGTGGTGCAACTAGCTGGTTGGACTTGCTACCTATGCTAGCTAGTTCAAGAGTAAGAACACCAAAGAAGCTAGCGCCGCGCCGCTTTGACTCATATAATAATTTGTCTGAAATAGGTCTACTACTTGATCTAGATAGAGAGAGTCTAGATGTCTAGACCCATGACAGGAAGTCAGTCTGTCTGTCATTTACGACTAGCTGATTTCTCCCTTTGTCTGGGGCCTGCAACTAGACTGACATACAACGCTGATCTGTCCCCCCCCCCCCCCCCCCCCCCCCCCTAATAGAACCTACCACCTCTGTGCAGACTTACCAGTTATATTATCTATATATAATCCACGCCCGCAGGCGGCCGGCCGGACTAGTCGCGCACATGACACATGGTCGCGAATAGGTGGTAGTGGAATTCATCCTTCCGGCTGCTGGTGCTCCAGCTGCTTGTCGTCGTTCAGTTCACAGTTCTCAAAGTTCACGGCAACTAGTAGGGATCAGGATCTCAGGGTGTGTCTTTGCAGCTGGTATATCGCTCGCGGCGCTACTACTACTTAGACAGTTTGTGAATCAACGCTGAGAGCATATATTTAAGTACTATAGGTGTGATTATATTATCTGTGACTTTTGCAGCTGATCTCTATCATTTCTATGTAGTTAGTTACTTGCAGCTCTTTCTCTTAACTGGATCTGAGAAGACGAGCTCATGTGTGTTTTGGTCAAAGTAGTACTGACATTGCTGATGAATTTATAGTATGCATGTTTCACAGGAAACTCTAGAAGGACTTCCCTTTCGAGCTGTGTAAACCTCGCTACTAATTAGTTCCAGCAGCTACAATATATTCGCGAGCTGCTAAGTATTCTTGATGCCGATACGCTTCTCTGTTCCGGGGTCACAACTCTTAGAGCATGTGACTTCGCGGGGTACCGTTATATGTTTGCGTGCAGCTCTACACTACTAGATTAGCAAGCACAAGAGGGAGAGTTTCGACAGCAGGCGGGAGAGTTGAAAACTAGTAGATAGTTGATCTTAGGCGATTTGACAGTACTTCCGCGTTGTAGCTGGTGGTGCATGAGGTCAGACATAGCTTTCGGAGCCGGCTTGGAAGTGATGATGCCCCGGGGGAAGTTTGAAGCTGACAAATTGGAGCTGCCGGTACTGCAGCAGCCGCAGCAGCAGCAGCAGCATGATCAGTGGGAGTTTCTGCATGAAGAAGTATCATCATCGACCGTCAGCGTCCCCACGTTATTCACTTGCCCGATCTCGCTGGAGTTAATGAATGATCCTGTGACCTTGAGCACAGGGATCACATATGACCGTGCCAGCATTGAGAAGTGGCTGGGAGATGGCCATTGCACATGTCCTGCAACGAATCAGGTGTTGGTCACACAGGATCTCATCCCCAACCATACTCTCCGTCGACTCATCCAGGATTGGTGTGTAGAAAGAAGGTTTCCCAGCTGCACCTCGCCCGAGAGGCGGCAGCCGCCAACAATCGAGCTGCTCGAGCAGCATGCGAGGCGTTTGCTAAAGAGGATTGCCCACGGCTTTCTGATGGAGGATTCTCTGAAGAAATTACGGACCTTAGCCGAGGGGGTGCAGACCGATGAGAAGAGTCGGATGTGTATTGTAAAGGCAGGAGCGGTACCGATTCTAGCAGCTGCTGCTCTTGGATCAGTAGTTGGTTTGGACGCTTGCGAGGATAGCGTGGCGACGATTGCTCTGCTAGGTTCACTGACCGAAAGTGACAAGAAGGCTATGGCTGATGCAAAACCAGCAATGGCTGCTCTCTGTTGGATTCTATCTTCAGGAAGCAGAGATGGTAAGATCGATGCAGCCGAAGTGCTGGAAAGGATCATAGTTGTAGGCGTGGATATTAGTAGTAATCTGAAAGCAGCAGCAGCTGGTGTAGGCATAAATTCTGCTGCTGCATTTGGAGGAGGAGCAGGGTTGCCTACTGCTATTCAAGGGCTTGTGTGTCTGTTGAAGGAGCATCGAGTGTACCCTAGAAGAACTGTCCTTACCAGCTTGAAGTGTCTCTTATCACTCTGCGCCCATGCTCCCAAGAGAAACCGTTTAGCGGCCATAGAAGCTGATACCGTAGGCGCTTTGATACAGCTGCTCGGCACTACCGAGACAGCAGCAGCTTCTGATCATCATCAGCAGAGATGCTGCAACATCGAGCACTCTTTTGCTGTGTTGGAGGTTCTGGCTAGCTGTGCAGAAGGCCGTGAAGCCATCTGCAATCAAGCACGGCTAGTTATCCCGTTGATAGCAAAATCGATGGTGGGGATCTCAAAGCTAGCAACGGAGCACGCAGTCGCTGTCTTGTGGGCCGTAGTCTCTTTCTCCTCTGGCAACCGACAGGCTCTCCAAACGGCGTTGCAATCAGGAGGAGCTTTCACTAAACTTCTAATGCTCCTACCGAGTGAGTGTAGTGTAAGATCCAAGCTCAAAGCTCGTGAAATCTTGAATTTACTCAACCCTACAGGAGATCAACTTAGTTGGAGTAGTAGTTACTGTAGTAACTATCCTACTAGTAGTGCTCCAGCAATTTATATATGCCGCCCAACTCACACTAGACATAACAATCATATTAATAAAACCAGGCATCATGTGCAGCAGCAGGCCGCCGCCCTAACAGGCATGGTTTGATCAAGACTAGCAGCCTACTAGCGCAGCTAGCTGCATATGATAACAAAATTTCTCTTAAGCTCTGATCCTCAGTACTCAGTCTGCATATATAGCTCTGCAGAAGAATTAGCTCAGTTACTCAAGAGCAAATTTTTTTTCACTTTGAAAAAAGCTGCTGCAAGCAGCTAATCACTTCAACAAAAAGTGTCCAGCTTTTCAATAGCTGAAACGACTTGATCATGGGTTTATCAACTTGCGTCTAAGTGTTCTTTTTCAATAGAGTGAAATGACTTGGCCATGTGGGTTTTACAACTTGTGTAATGCTCTGAGGAAACACAAATCAGATCAATGCAATCTGATCAGCAACTTGTATATATATATATATATATATATGATCAGGTACCTGATCAATTCAAGGATTGATCACTTTCAGTTGAGGACTTAGCTAGCCCTTAGGAAACTGGTCACATGATACATGTCACAAATTAGTTAAAGACTTCCAAATTAGGTAGTGGATTAGTTAATTATTTTGGGATTGTCTCTGATCTTCAAGCTCATGAGCAGCTTCCCTTCTTTGACAACATAGGATAGTTTTAGTGCTAGCCTACAACTAGATCTGTATAATATACACTTTCAAAATACACTCTCCTCAAGTCCTTGCAGCTGGATCTGTATCTAGCTGACTTACTGAATCTTCTTCCACAGAAAAAAAAAAATGTATTCCTGTATTGCACACACCACCCCTTCCCCCAACCCCACTGGGCACCTAGTTACTAGTGTTTTTTTTAACTGGCAAAATGAAAGCACTCCTATTTTAGCTCCTCCTCTTTTGCTAAAAGAAATCCTAAGAGAACTACATTTTCATTTGCCTAAATTAATTCACCCTGAGATTTGATGGAGGGCCCACAAAGCTGCTGGAGTGGAGGCTCCAGTAATTATGTAGCCAGAAATACAAATGGATTCATTAAATTTTTTTGTAGTTTTTTTCGCTGATTTATAGCCAGATTTGGCTAAACCTTCCTATGGATGATGATGGCCACTATGGCTTTGTCACAAAATTCCTAAAACAAAACACTGCTAGGCTACTTACTACTGTTGCTGTTCAGTGTGGCTGTCCAACTAGTTGACAATTTGAAGTACTCATTGATCATCAATTGCCCATCATACGGTCCCACTGAAGTAGCCTTGCAGCTTCCACAATTTGATTGCTGAATATTTAATACATTTTCTCCTAAGATTCTGGCATAACCATTAAAATAACTTTTTAAGGTGTGTTTTTAACTTGTTAAGTACGCCTAAGCTTAATAATTTCTGAATTTTTTTTTCATAATTATTTAGTGCCAAATGCCCGTAGGTTACTATGGTATATGTTCTGCATTGTCCGAACAAATCAATTTTGGGATGATCATCACTAGTGCTACATCAACCAATTATTTTTTTATAAAAGGGGCTGATTGTACCTACCAACCCACCGAATTTCCCAGTGTGTTCCCATCAGGTTCCCAATGATGTTCCAATGTGTTCCCAATCTCTCTAGAGAATCAAGATCTAGTGAAAACACTGGAGAGGCGCATACAAAAAAAAATCACACCATTTGGAAGAGAATTTTAATTTTTTTTTTAATTTACCTTAATTTCATTAACATCACATCATCATCAACAATAGAAGAATATTCCTCAAAAGTTTCTAGGAAACAAGAGCTGACAAGAAGCACTAGAGCAGCAGATCAACGTTTTATTGCAAACTACGAAGCACATTGTCAGTTCACACAAACCACACAAGTCAAAATATTAGCCAGTACCAATATCGCACGGGGTTTTTTTTTTTCTTTTTCTTTTTTTTTCCTTGGTGAAAATTTGCAAAAAAATTTGACTTGACAAAAGTAAAGGGAAATATTCTGTCTTAGATCCTTTGATTGAAAAAATGCTGTCAATTTTTTGAGAAAAAAAATTGTTGAAGGAGAAAATTTCATCACAATAATTGACACTTTTTTTGTTGAAGGAGAAAATTTCATCACAATAATTGACACTTTTTTTCAGTTTTGGGGCAGTTTTTTCTTTTCATCAGTTTTTCTATAAACTTTTTCGCAGGTAATTTTTGACACTAGATCTTTACTTGAGAAGATCATTAACGCTACATGACAGAAATGAAAAGAAAAAAACGCTTGCTTTGTTGCTTTTATAATT
>Ga0209208_10003772_pt1 | contig 21660 bp, 16 predicted proteins | sample S1TSphfallax_3_FD_187694 | JGI IMG/M metagenome (GOLD analysis project Ga0209208, IMG submission 187694) | Host-associated microbial communities from peat moss isolated from Minnesota, USA - S1T2_Fd - Sphagnum fallax MG (SPAdes) (version 2) | ecosystem: Host-associated > Plants > Peat moss >...
AGGCCAAATGACAATCCATGACATGTTGAACTAAATAAATTTGAACCCTATTTTTTCGAGAAAATAATGCGTACTTTACTGGGATGCGTACTTAAACGGGTGCGTACTTAGGCGGGAGGCTACTGTAATGGAAGACACTGATAGCAAGGCATTACGCCGGCGGTTCCGTTGGCGTAATGATCAGTTCTCAGGGCCTTCCCGGGCGTAAAACGGACGAAGAAACGGCGTTCTGGTTCTTGATTATTGAGAGTTTTGCTTTTAAAATATTTATGATATTTAATTTTCGATATTTAAGGAATTTTCGGTTTTTTTTTTTCCTTGCTTTTTTCTTGTAAACAGAATGAGATGAATTAACAAAATTAGTCCCTAATTCTTCTGTGACTGAAGTTTTTGTCCTTTTTTTTGGATAATTGAATTGTTCAAAAATAATCTTCAGTTCTTTTGGAAGATTACTTGAATTTGACTTTCAAAATTTGAAAATATTATCACAAAATAAAAAGACGTTAAATGAGAAAATGTTTTTAGAAAATAGAAGCAACGAAATATCTAATAAACACACATTCTTTAGATATTGTGATGCATATCCTACAAAATAACCATTACATAATTCTTTCTTTCTTTCTTTTTTCTCATGATATCCAACAGATACAATATCATGGAGGGAAAAAAAAAAGAAAAAACAAACCTGATGTTTCAAAAACCAAAATGTTGACTCTAAAAAAACATTTTGATTTTTTAAATGCCTTACCTTGAATGAAACAATATTGCCATTAATAACCCCATGGCCAAGGTAAATAGCTTAGGATTTATGGAACATATTTTAATAGGGTTAAATACATATTTTTAAAATTTCAGGCGTGATGATTCATGAGAACTTATTTAAAGGTCAGCCCACACCTCTTGATAACTCTGTCAATAAAATGATAATAAGCAATCACAGTTCACACATGAAACAATTCTTTTTTTAAATAGCTAATGTGGACCTCCACATTTCTTACTGTATCCCATGGAGTTAGTGTTAGTGATAACAAGTGGGTGGGGTGATAAAATTCCTAATTCCTAAATCTTGCACTTGTAGTTTATGAATAGTTATCATTTCGAAACCAAGCTAATTGTTATTAAAGATTTTATTTTCATAATTATGCACCCTTTCTTCTTGTGCATGTTTTCGCACTCTTGCACTTCTAATCCTTTTGTGTGCATATCATCGTGCCCTTTCTTCTTGTGTATGTTTTTGTGCTTCTTCATTTTTTATTTTTTTTGGTGCATTTTGATGGCACTTTTGCACTATTTGTCTTTTGTGCCTCCTTGTCTTCTTGCACAAATGCATTTGTGTGGTGAAGGTGGATAACAGACAAAGAGATGCATAACCAAAAGGAGCAAAAAGTTTAGAAAAAAATGAAGGAAAGGCAGTCTCATTAGTTCGCTAGGACCATGGAAATTGGGAGCATGCATAAATTTTGGCGCTTATCAAATGCAAGCATGTGGAACATTTTACACTCAAAGAATAAGTGGACTTGAGATCTCAAATGTTACCTTCAATGTAGAAATGGAATAAGATTGTGGATGAATTATAGAAGCTAAGAAAATTAAGGACTCCAAGAAACACAAAGATGTGTAAAGGTAAATGGAATGGGTTAAATTTTGATTTCAAAACATTGTTTGATTATCATAAAGGGATAGGGTACAACAATTTATACTAGGAACTATCAATAAAGAATATGATAAACATTGACGCACCTCTAAACTCCTTGATGGATTCAATTGCGAATCCAAAGGTGAAAACATTAGAAAGATAAAGAGTTGGGTTACGATCCCTAGCTTGCAGCACTTCGGGGGTAGAAGGGCATGTTGGAGCTCCGAAATGGGGACTAGAACAAGTGACAAGTGGGTCAATTATTCACACGAACTTGCACAAACCAAATAATAAAATGATTTGTGCATAATTGAAGCACTTTTGGTGCACATACAAGCCACAGGCAAACATGGACTCACAAGACTCACCACAACCCGAACTTGTGGGAAACCACCACCTTCCCCTTTATAGTACTCTATGTGCCTAGCCATAGGGCCTACACCCAAATGTCATTTTGTCCCAGGACTCTCAAGTTGCAAGTCCCAAAATTTTTGAAATTAAGACTCTTATAACTTTGGAGGCCCATAACTTTGTGTGCAGACTTCTGATTGAAATGAGGTTTATGTCAAAGTTATAGCCCTTGTGAAGAACTTCTCAATGGTATGTTGCATGCCACCTAAACGCAAGTAAATTAGGGAAATTGCTGACCTTTCTTTTGGCCATAACTTATGTTTGAAGTACTCAAATGGGTCATGCAAGCCCATTTTAGACATCTAGATTCCAAAAAAAATTCAATAGTATAAATAACTCTTCAATCCAATGAATTTTTCTTTCTAAAGATTCGAGAGTCCGTCGAGATTCCAACTCCCATAATGGGAGCCCGTTTGAAAGTGTGTGGGTTCATTCCATCATTCTCCTACACTCCTGGGAACACAAAATGTGATTTTCAGGCTTCACTTTTGGCTCACACCTTTGCAAGCCTTGGCAAGGTCACAAACCCAAGGCTAGGGTTGTGACAAACATCATTTTCCACATCAATTCAATCCAAATTGTTATACTACAATAGAAGTTTTCCAAGGGGAGAGCATTATCAATTCACTTCTACACATGAAAAATGTGCATGTTGATGGAGATGGTGTTTTTGTTGAACCACATGAAGAACAAAATCAAGAGGATGGAACAGAAAATCAACCACATTGTTCTTTCATGGAGGATTTATGTGATGATTATATACATGGACAAAAAATTATGCAATTGTTTAACAACATGATCAATAAGGAGAAATTCATTTTCAATTCCCTCATGTCATAAATTTTGATGAATTCTCAAAGAAAAAATTGTTGCCCTTTTTAAATTTCATGGATATCTTGGATACCCTAGTAGGATTTGTAGCAAATTTTACATCCGCAATGAATCTTGGAATACCACCAACAACATTGACACTACCAAGGACTACATGACATAAGCATAAGAGATCAAGTTTGTTTTCACCAATGATAGATGTAACAAATAAAAATAGCAAAATGATCATTGAAACAATGGACATATGAATGTTATTCAGATCAAAATTGAACACCATTGAAACAAAACATGGGAGCACACTGTGAAACAATAGTTAACCTATCTCAAAGCAAGACAAGAAAATGTTGAAAACAAACAAGAATATTATGAGTGTGTTGGCCAACTTGAACACATCCATATGTTTCTAGAGTTGGAGAAAGAAACATTTGTGTTTATGTATGTGTGGATGTTTGTAAAAGAAGGAAAAAAGACTTGAAGTAAAACCACATGGTTGCAACAAGGTAGTTTGAGTAGTAGAAATAATTCTAGTAGCAAAAATTACAATTGTACTTGGATTTGGTTTTAAATAAGGGTTTTGTTTGGGCTTGAATGAAAAGGGGTTGTTGTTCATACCTTATTGGACATATTATTGCCTTACATGTCATTTTTTAAACTTTTATTTGTTGTTGTAAAACATAGTTAATTAGCTTACTAAAGTTTAATTCGAATAGAATTCATAATGTGCAATAGCCCCTTCTTATGTTATAACTTTGTGATAGTAGCTTGAAACACATTGCCATTTCTTCCAATATTAATGTATTGGTGAATCCAATGTCCGTTCCAGTGATGGATCATGGGGTAACATTGATGTTATATGCCCATCCCATTTACAATAATATACATATACGTTTTCACTAATTTATAATTGTGTATGGTGGTTTTTAATCATCTTATGATGCTTGAATCCATATATGCATGTTGGATTTTTCATGACTGGATCAATGTCTTCAAATGCACCACTTGAGTTTTTGTGGTACAAATACATTCACAAATAAATTACACATGGTCTAATTAAAGCACTATGGGAAATTCCACATAATGCATTTTTTGTATGACACCTTGCCCATATGTCCATTCCATGCACTTGAGATTTCTTGGGTTTCAATTTAGTTCCATTAGAATCTAGCATGTAATTATAGTTGCATGTGACATATAAGCAAATTAAATACTTAGAATTTATTTTTTTACAAAATCAATGGTGAAGATGCCCACTCACCCTCCAATCAAGCATCCAAGAAATGGGTAGTATCACAATTGCCTTCCATTATAAATAAACTTATATGGTGGAATGACATGAATCACATTTCACTTAATATGTAATCTAGAAAGATGACATAATCATTGTGCCTTTCACTAAGTTTATATATTATATACTAACACAAGCCCCATTCCACTTAAGTATTTAAGAAGATAACAATGTCACAATTGCCTTTCACTACAATCTATGTATGGTGGAATGGCACTACCCGCACCCACTTAAATAGTCAAGGTGACATTGTTATGTCACTTTCACTACAATCCATGAACATTGGAATGGGGCAAGTCCCATTCCACTCAAATTGGTTTTGAATGGAAGTGTGTAATGGTGCTAGACCATGTTTTCTAGTAGTGGATCATAAATAAATGGGGTTGGATACATGTAAATGACCACACATAAATGACCATGTAGCTACCTACATGAGGAACCATATTTGGAACATGTATGTAAATGGACAAATGTAGATGAACATGCATGTTCCATCACAAATGGATATGTAGGTAAATAAATTGGTAATATGAGTGGAATATTCCATTCAGCTCATATGCATATACATAAGTGAGGCAAATTGACTTTTCATAGGTAATACCCTATAAGGAAAGAGGTAGTTCTAATGTAGACAAACAATCATAATAAATTGGAACATTTAAAATATATACGCATGCAAGTACATGAAGAAATTGAGTGGCAAGGTCTAGTGAGGTCCCAAATCCAACAAATGATGTTTGTACAAAGTGTGGTGAAAAAATGGATGTAGTGGCAAGATCCATTGGGATCCTAATAAAATCCAATAGTAAGTGGGATCAAAGTGGAAGGTGGTTGCCTCTATCCAAGTGTAGTGATTTGTGACATGTCCAATTCCACTAAAATTGAATTTGGGTGGAATCATGTAGTGGTTTTGACCACAATCTATTGTAATGAATGCACATGATGTCCTAGTGGAGCAATTGTCACATCATCCCAACCTAAAGTTTTTTTGATCAATTTGTTCAAAGCTAAAACATTGGAAATATAAATCCTACACACCATCTACAAGTTGAGTCTTGAAAGACTCCCTATTTTCTCCAAAGCACACAATACTAACACACATTTGTCCTCCATGAACTTCTCCACAATAATCAACATCTTTCTTGGAATGTTAAAACACCCCACACTAATTGTGATGTTAATTTCCAAAACTTTTTCATCTTTTTTCAATTTATTTTTGCCTTTTTCTCTTGTAGAAACTTTAAGAGAACACTTTCAACAAGGTCTTCAACCAGAAACAAGTAAAAATGAAAAGATGGGAATACCCAAGCAACCAATAAACCACCCATGGACCCTTTGAAAAAAGAAAGCACTCATTGGTTGCTTGAAATTTTGATTTCCAAAATTGTTTATCACCATATTTAACTTGGGCTAACGGCAAGGGCAAACATTGGTCACATAATTTGACAAAAAAAAACTCCCCCACCCTGACCCCAAAAGGAAAAAACAACCCCACCTACAATAGAGTTGTCCTAAAAGTCACCCTTTGTTTCACCCCTATCTCCTTTGCTTTCGCTCCCTATCCCCTCTTTCAGCGGTATCCATAAAGTAAGGAAAATATATTAAATCTGGGTATGAAATGCATTTAATCACAAGGTTCAAGACTAATTATAGTTGTTGTGCAGGTAAGAGTAATTAAAATATATGTAGTAGTAGTGCAGGAGCTCAAGAAAAAGGAAACACGATATGAAACTTATGTTACCACCAAAATTGGTGGAAAAACTAGTTTGGGTCTTAGTTATTTCCTTTTGTAAGATTTTCATTCCCAGTTATGTGTTTGATCCCCTTATTTTATATGAAAAAAGTAAGGCAATCCATGAAAAAACACATGTTTTGTGCCTTTTCATGTTATTTTTTGAAAAGATATTGAAATAATAATTATTTTGAATAATTATATTTTGAATTACATACATAATGAATCATTTGAAACCATAGACTCTTGATAAATCTAAAACATTTTAAATGAATTATCATAGACTTGAAAAGCCTTCGTTACCAAATTATCAATTTGATAATGAAAGCTTTTCAAAGCATTTTAAATTTTTTGTATGTGCACAAATTCAAGCATTTAAAATCAACCCATTGAACACTTATAGTTTCTCAAAATTTCACTAGTGATGATGATAACATTGGAGTTCATATGAGGGGAGGGGGGGGGGGGGAGGGGGGGAAACATTAGGGTCAATAAGTTTCATCCCACCCAAATAGATTTTGGTTTGAAATTTGTTAAGAATCAAATGGAAAGGTGTTCTTTCGTATTTATGTTCTTTCGGAGTTGGTCTTTTTTTAACATCATAATCATAAATGATGAAAATGGCAAGCAAATTGCAATACCTTCTTCTTGCAACAATTTGCGTCTCATTTCTCTTTAATTGAATTTGAATTCAATTCAATCAAATGTGAATCCAATTAAATTTGGAGTTCAATGGAATCTGAGTGCAATGCCAATGGAGTTTAAGAATTTAAATTTAATTGAATATGAATAGAAAGAAACTAAATCTAAATTCAATTCAAATAGCATGCAATGTCATTCAATACTTTCATTTGGATGTGAAGTAAGTTTCATTTTTTTCATCATTTTATCTTTGGCAGTGTGTAGCAATCCAGAGCCCAAGTTTTAGTTTTAAGTATGAAGGGAAGATTTCAAATGGTGTGTGAGAAAGAGATTAACATAATGATAAAGGAGGTGGAGTTTTTGAAAGGGTATTGGCAAAATAGTTGTAAAAGTTCTGCATTTTTCTGTAAGTAGAAAGGAGTAGGGGAGAGGAGTGAGGTAGTTGTTTAAGTACATCATTCATACATACATACATACATACATGATAACAAGAATATTGTGGTGAACAGGTTGAGGCTGTAGATTCTGCATATACATCTAGAGAACAAAAACAAATTGTTGCAACAAAGAAATAAATAATAATAAGATGCAAGTTATTGTGCAACATGCTAATTGGAATCATCATCATCTAGGTTCAAAGATTATGTCATTTTCTGTATCACATTATAATCTTCTGATGATGATCATACACACATAATAGTGACCAAAATGTTTCTGTTGAACATGAATTTTCTTCTTTAAATTCTTGTATCACTTGCCCATTATGATGAGTGCATCACCTAGCTTGCCTGTAACGAGCAGGCGCTTGACCATTCCATACAATGTATCACACAAGCGGGATTTTTCTACAACTACTGCAAGAAACATGTCAACGCAAATGAACATGACAAAACAACAAACATTAACAAAACTAGTACTAAAAGAGAACATTGAATTTGGCAAAAATTGCAATCTTCAACAGAACAGATTGTCAAGCTTGTTACCATGAAACAACATCAGACACCACAAAGATGTGTCTCTCTGAATGTGGTATCAGTAATCCCATAATTTGAATCAACAAAAGGTCCTCCTGATGGGTAGACATGGCATACCTCTAGTAGGCTTTGTGTATGTTACAGAGCATAGTTTGTTGACCTTGATCATGGCTCAAGGAGTGTCTTAAAAGCAGTAGATAATGCACATAAAAGAAACAAAAATGTACTTGACATTGTTGTCTTTACCTGCAACAGTAGCCAAGTAAGGAGAGTTGCTTAGTATTTCTCCATGTCTGCCAAGTGGGTTGCAAAGATGGCAATTGACAATTGCTGATAGAACATTTAAGGCAACTTGAAAAAGGTCCAATAGGTTTCAGTGTCCAGTGAACATCTTCCTCCTGTACTCCAGAACATTGCTATTCCAGTGTCAGGAGGCAGAACAAGGTGTTTGAAGAACCACTAAGGTAAAAAATACCCCTCTTTTGTCCCTCAGATCCTTCTTCAACTTCTCAGCCCAATTTCATGGTCCTAAGCCAAGTAAACATCTCAACAGAGCAACACTTCAAAAAGCTCTGGATGACTGCAGGGTTCAGTTTCTTGTGCAAAACCAATGTGCCCATAAGCATCCAAATAACCACATCATATTGCCCTTGACATGGTTAGGTGGAATGGGTCAAGTGGCAGAGCAGAATAGACCTAGACTGATAATATTAGAAGCAGCCCTGTCATAGAAAAATCAGCAGCAATAGATACATGACGAGCATTGGAACACACATGAATGATCTAAAACTTCATGAATACGTTACTATAGATTCCCTTCACATCAGCACTACCATGCATTAGTCTAGCTGACAGCTTAGATTGATAACACCGAGGAATATATACCTGTGGAGTCTTGACTGTCTTCAGCTTGTTTCTGCATTCACTTTTGGTTCTCAGGCTTGAAGACCAGTGATGCACTGCATGAAAGTATCACGGTCAAGTAAGAACTCATCATCCACATCATCCACATGCATTCTTTAGCATTCATATTCCTTGGTAGGTAACCTACACCTTTGTGATAGAGAGAGTTTATGTACCTGTTGATACAATAGCGTTGGCCAGTGGGCTGTGGACCATCATTGAAGACATGGCCCAAGTGGGCATCACATACAGCACAAAGCACCTCATTGCGGGGCATAAAAGGTATCGACCAATCCATATCTGACTTTACGTTGCTGTTGATGGGATCGTAGAAGGATGGCCATCCAGTGCGACTGTCAAATTTCGTGTTTGAGCTGCATATGAAAAATGAAAGTGAATTTAAAGGCTTGCATTTTGTAGCTGCTTTTGTACATTTGGAATATTAACAACATGTCACAGCATCAACAAGACAGAACATTGACAAAAAATAAAAAAGGATAAAAGAATGAGGAGACACAAGAAAGGAAGAAAGGTCACAAGGAGAAATAGGAAAGGAAAGATGAAAAACAGAGACAATAAATGAAGGTGATGACAAATAAGAGCACAATAGATTAGACAATAATGAAGTGGGGACCAGTAAGGTGTTGCTGCAAGGTGATATGGACAAAGATCAATTACATGAAGGAAAAACAAACACCTGAAGCAAAGCAAGATGAATATGGAAACAAGGATGAGTTCAGGTAATGAAGACTTGGACCTGAACAAAGGAGTGCTGCAACATACACACATATATGTCCCTGCAGTTTTAGTGTTCCAGTACTCTCTGAAATATGGCCACAATCGAGTCAACATAAGGTTATCCAGACAGTAAATTTAAAAAGGGGATCCTTACACAGAGGCAAAAGGAAATAAGTTGTCAAAACATTCCTCCAAACACTCATGCTTTTAACCATTGAGAATGACAGCTTTACTTTGAAGACAAACTTCACCATGGCACAAAACAAATGACTTGTGCAAAATTCAAATGCAGATCCAATACATACAGAACCTGATCAAATGCAAATGTCAGTGTCTACATGTAATGGGATGAGGAGTGCATTTACCCAGTGAAAGCTCTCTCAGTGCCTTTCTTGCGAGCAACAGAGAACTGCTCTTTTGTAAGTCTGCTCTTCCACTCGGATTCACTTATTGATCTGTAATCCACTTGCTGAGAAGTCCCTATCAAATTATGCCCCACAGTCTCAGCTTAAGCATAGGATAAATTTAGCTTCAATACCTTTTAAAAAGGTCCCACACCAAGCCAAAGCTCAGGAACCTCAAGTAACCCAACAAAAATCTGTACTGGATGGCATATTCAGGTCCAAACCTTAAAAACATTCTTCGAAGAAGAGCTTTGAGAAAATTTGGAGTATGTGGGCAGAATCGAATGCAGTAGTACCTTGAGAAGAGGGTTCATTGTCTACAGAAGCTTTTGTTGAAACTGATGGGGCAGAAAATTTGGAGCCCATTTCTCTGTGTGTGCTTCCTAGTCTCTGTAATTGAACTTGCCAAAACAAAGTCTGCTTCTGTCTTTGCACCCCTGCAGTGGGAGATTCATTCACATAACAGTATCATTCCATTCTCTCTCCATGTATAAATTGGGTGCTATGGAGTACAAGCTTGCACTTACACTTGCAGACACCTGAAATCCCAAATGCTTCATCTCAAAAGAAAAGAACCTGTTATTTTCTCCAAACATATATTGCTATAAATATATTGATTTGCAGACAGCAAAGACATAAGCTAATCTCAAACATGCAACAAGGTTTCACATGTTCTTCAATTCTCTACCAGGTTAAAGAGGTAGCCATATTTTTTGGCATATTGAGCTTCAAACTTCCAGCTTTTGAGTAAGGACATTGTTCCATTAGGATTCTGTGATCACAGCAACTTTCCATTTTTCCAGCTACCAATGCTCACAGTCATCTTGCAGCTCTACCAATTGCAAGAGCTTGCTCTGTGAAAGCTGTGAGTCAATCTGTGCCTTTTTTTCATGACAAATCTGTGACTCATTATAAAGTGTCCCTTTTTTCACGACAACATGTGTTCCAAGATTTCCTAACATAATTAACTACATATTTTCAACACACTTGCAGCTCTCCAAAGGAAAATGACCGTCCCTTCGGGAAGAAATAAGGCCCTATGTCAGGGGCTTTCAATTAGGATGCTGTGATCACAGTTACACACAGCAGCCTAATGGAAAGAGACCCTAAGAAGGATTCGAGACGACGAGATCTCTAACCGTTGCCCTTGTTTCTTTAATACAGAGAAACAGAGAGAGCTCCAGGCCAGACGATAACAAAAGGAAAAGCAGATTGAGGAGTTTGGCCGGCAGAAATAGCAGTAATTCAAGAACATATCTTCGAACAGCTATTAGAGAGAGAGAGAGAGAGTGTGTGTAACTTACCTCTGGTGGTCCGTTTTATGTACGAAGAAGCTCCTGACGATATTGGAGGAGAACGATGCAACAACTGCAGACATGCGCCGTTACAGAGCAAAAATGCAGACGACATGAGGTTTTGTCGAAAGCTCGTAGAATCTTCTAGAAACAAATTCGGCAGCTGTCACGAGAGAAGGAGAAGATTCGAAAAAAAATCATAAACAACAACCAAAAAAAAGGAAAATCACTCACGATTTCACGACGGTTGGAACAATAATCAACGCAAGGAAAAAAAAAAAAAAAGAGCTGGAAAGAAAATTGAGTGTGCGACGGAGAATGTGCTGTGAAAAAATCGAAGAAAGTGCAGACACAATTCAAAGACAATTTGTAACAATTCGGAAGAAAACCCGGCGACAAAAAGTGGCAGCAAATCTCTCCTTTTTTCTCTTTCTCTCTCTCGCAGCAAATCTTTCGAAGGATGGAAGGAGCAACACCAGTGACGCAAGAGCAGTAAGAAAAGACAGGCCACAAAAATGGCTATTTACATGACCATCTACAGACAATACTAAATCAAAGATGGTCCAATTGTGCAGTGACTTGAGGTGACGAAAAAATCGTCACCTGGATAGCAGGATAAAATGGTGTCCTTAAGTGGTACGAGTGACATGACAAACGAGATCTCATCCTGCCCGTCGGCCCATCTTCATCAACTCTGCCACAACAATGAAACCCATTGGGCGCCAAACCCTAATCCAATGACCAATATGAACCGTCAGATGGGTAGATCGGACGGTGGCATTATGCACCTAGACGCATGAACAAGAGCCGCGGCTGTGGGTCAATGTGAGCTCTTTTAGCGCGCGCCCGCCAGCCATCGCCTTCGTCTTCCTCACGCACTTGGAGGAGCGCTGGAGCAGCCAACATGAAGGTATGACCTGGTTTGACCGCCTCTATTTTCGTCCTTTCTAGCTTCTCTCAGCTTGTTCTCTTCTTCTGCTTGGTTTCTTTCTCAGTAGAATCCGTTGTCTGGAGCCAAGCTGAGTCTGTTATGTGAACTCGTAGAACTAGGGTTACTGCATAAGGGGTTTTCTCTCCGCTGCCGCTCTTTACTATGAGCTGGAGCTGCTACGAAGGTCGTCTTTTTTTCTTTTCTTTTCTACAGTTTTTTGGCGGATCTTAAAGCCTTAGGATCCTGGGTTGTTGTTTTTCGGTATCGTGTCTGAGGTTTCCTCCCTTCGAGAGTTTGGTGTGGCTGTTTTCACGCGATCCGGAATCAGCGTTTGTATTTTTTTAGGCGTACTCTTGTGCATAACAATATGCATATGGTTTGCTTTTCTTCTTATTATTGTGTTAGAGATGGAGAGGATAATAGGGTTTCCTCGAGGTAGTCTCATGTCGCTTGTTGGGTATGTATGAAGAAGAAAATGCAGAACAGTTCTTGAGTCTTCCGGAACTAAGATGTGGAAGAGACTAACAGGAGGTAGTCATTTTCCTTCCTTTGGATCCTTGAGAAGAGTTTGTGCTACTCTCTTCCGCAGCAGTGGGCTTCACCGAGGAATGTAATACAGGGGTTTGAAAGTTCATGAATTTGTACGAGGGGTTTGAAAGTTATAAAGCTGAGACTTTTGGTGCTGTTTTGTCTCTCAGCTCAACATTGCAAACCCTACTACAGGGTGCCAGAAGAAGGTTGAAATTGACGATGACCAGAAACTGTAAGTCGATAACATTCTTGCATCTGATACTCACTCTCATTGTATTTGCACATGTTTTGAGTATCAGAGAGAAATTGCAACCTGGGGGAAGGGGTTATATCACTTAGTTGCTACCTGAACAAATGTATCCTTCTTGTTGCTTGCCTGCAGCCGGGCGTTCTTTGACAAGCGATTGTCCCAGGAGGTCAGTGGAGATACTCTTGGAGATGTAAGTCTGATCCACTAATGCCCTAGTACATGCTATCACTTTTCTTGTTCTTTATTTTGAGCCAGTATGATTTTTCTCTTAACTCCTTTCAACATTTTCAGGTCACTTTAAGATCTTGTTGTCCACTCAGATCGCTTCCTTAAGAGTTGTCTGCATTGGTGCTGATCACTATTAAAATGTCCTTGCAGGAATTCAAGGGCTATGTGTTCAAGATCATGGGAGGCTGTGACAAGCAGGGCTTCCCCATGAAGCAGGGAGTTCTCACTCAGGGCCGTGTACGGATCTTGATGCATCGAGGTACAGTGTACTTCTTTTCAGCTGAGATGTAATACTGCTTTACAGCAGGTGACAACATGAGAAATAAAAATTTGCTTCATGAATTGCAAGATCCTACAAATTATAACATATTAACAAAGAGGAGGTTTTCAGGCACCTCTTGCTTCCGGGGTTATGGAAGGCGCGATGGTGAGCGTCGCCGTAAGTCTGTGAGAGGCTGCATTGTCAGCCCTGACCTCTCTGTTCTTAATCTTGTCATTGTGAAGCAAGGTATGTTCCATTGCTCTGTTCCCTGTCACTCTCTGTGGAGTCTCTGGTTTCCTATTTGTGAAGTTTGGTTGTACTATTGGCTTTGTCCTCCAATCCAACAATGATACAAAAGTGATTGGATCTTAGGTTGTACTGAAATTTTGCTAGAGCTGTGGGTTGGTAATAGTTCAATCTTGTGAATAGAAGGTTTCTTCATTTCTTTCCTGAAAAAGTTTCAGAAAAAGCTTCATACAACTGATCACATGACCTTTCTATTTCTAAGTCATGATGTACTCTGGGAGAAGTTCTGAATCACAGTAATGACTTGATGACTACCAGGAGACAACCATCTGCCTGGGCTAACTGACACAGAGAAGCCCAGGATGAGGGGACCCAAAAGGGCCACCAAGATCCGCAAGCTCTTCAATCTTACCAAGGAGGATGATGTCAGGAAATATGTGAACACATATCGCCGCACATTTGTTTCCTCAACAGGTGAGAAACTGAACTCTGTTTTCTCAGCTCCTGGCCCCCGTCTCCATCTTGTGCACCAAGTTTTATTAGGTAGTCTTGAGGGCTTCATTTTTTTAATGTCTTAAGTAGATTATGATTGTCTTGTGTTTTTGTAGATGCAGAGTTTGCCAGTTTACAAGTTTGCCTTCTGTTGAAGTATTGCTTATACTGCATGCGTTGGATTTTCTGTGATGGCAGGGAAGAAGAGAAGCAAGGCACCTAAGATTCAGCGACTAGTGACACCTGTCACCCTGCAGAGAAAACGTCGAAGAATTGCAATCAAGAAGAAGAGAATTGTTAAGGCCAAGAATGAAGCAGCAGAGTATCAAAAGCTGCTGGCATTGCGTCTTAAGGAGCAACGTGAACACCGCAGTGAGAGTTTGGCAAAGAAGCGAGCATCACGTGCTTCAGTTGCCTCAAAAGCAGAGGTTTCTGCATAATAGTCCCATTCCATTCTTTTTCTGTTGTCAAACAGTTGGGTAGTGGATCTTCCACACCGGCATTCATAATATTTTGAGAAAGAGGGGGCTTCTTTAAGACACCAAATTTTTGATTTGAAGTTGTTGTGGTGTGAAGTATTCATGAGTTTGATATGGAGATTTGTGCTTGAATTTTGGATAGGTCATGAAATTGGGTTGGGGAAATATAGTGTCCATATGAATGAAGTCACTGTGACCTACTGCAGTTTGATTTTGCCAAAAATATTGGATTTCAGTATTCTGATTTTTGAAATTTCAGTCAACCATTTCATTACATGCTTAACGAAAAATGGCATGAAAAACCTGGTGAAGAGACTTGGCAGTTTTGTTGCCTCATGATCATTAGAAATTATTCACCTTAATACCTTCATTGGTGAAGAAACATTCCTTAGCTTTTAATTGTAGAATTTTGCATCAGTTCTTTCTTTTATTGTCATGTTGTGTACTGAAATAGGTAACTAAATGTTCACTACTCTTGGCCCAATCCTGCTTCCAACAGAAAGTTTCCTGGTTCAGTGCAATGCAGCCTTTACCTTGTAGTAGGTTCTATTTAAAACCTTGTAGACTCTATTTAATAATTGATTGTAGCTTAATATACTTTGGAAAATCTCCCTCAGTCAAGATGTTTTTTGGAGAGGCCCTGTTTTTTGGCACTTTCCTAGATTCGTTTTGTACGTGTAAGATTCTTTTTTGACACAAATGACTTGACTGGAAAAGAAGAAAAAAGCTGGAAAGAAAATGCATCAATGGATCAGCATAGTTGCAAAAAATTTAGACTTATAATTTAAGATTCAGTTTGCAGGTAACTATAGTTGATTAACATTGTACAAGAATGGATCTGACACTAATTAAACTATGCTTGAAGTTGCCTGCATGTGAATAGGTAAACTGGTAACACTTCTTTGTCACACCAAAGAGACCTGGCTCCACAAGAAGTCCATATCTCCATATGCAGTTGCCCACACTGCCCCTCTGTGGTGGCTTGCCTACCACTTTCATAAGCCCATGAGAGCGTCGATGAATTTTGTGGAATACCACCTTTAGGATCACTCTAATGCCATTAGTTTTTGTAGTTTACTGGGAGTTCATAGTATGAATGGGTATGGGTAGAGAATACTGAGGTAGAACTTTTATATTGTACTTGTTCTTTAGGTTGAAATTGCATCTGGAGCCAGAGATTCACAATGCTGATGAGGTGATAGCTAATCTCCATGCTCTCTTGGTAGGCAGCTGAAGGCCACCCTTCCTGTATTATATATAAAAAAGTGTAAGAACATTGAAGATCCGTCAAGAGTTATGCAGCAGGGCATTGTTGGTAGAGAATCACTCTAACAAAACCTGGATACAAGGAGCTTTTGCTCATAAGGGTGGAGAGAAGATGAGAGCTGCTTAGAGTCAGGAAGCCTATTACTGATACAGAAATTTCCACAGAACAATCTAGACTCTACAAACTAGGATCAAAAACCATGTTGGTGGGTGCATTGCTCAAAGACTCAGGTGGTGTTGCTATAGAACTTGCTGCTAAACTTTGAAAGCAATTGTGTATGCTGAAAACCATCCAGGCAAGGAATCACCACCTAGGTGGCAGGCAGGCAGGCTTTATTATTACCAAACCCTGTACAGGAAACACAATTGAAGATGTACAGATGGAAATATGATAAGATCAGAGAGTATAACCAGATTGGAAATCCATTCAAAGCTATGAATTTGCATGTAATGAATGACCTTCATCTGTATGGAAACCATTTTGCTTGCCTTTCTTTTCTCAGTTGTGCTCCTGTGTATTTACACCACAACAGAGAAAGCACTTGAAAAATTGAACTCAACAACCACGGTGATCTGATAATACCAGACCTCTGTCTCTATCTCTCTGTCTCTCTATATGTGAGTGATTGTCTGTGTGTGTCTGTGTGTCTCTCTCTCTCTTTGTGTAGCAATGCTGCAAAAGAGTATAAACAAGACTATAATTCAAAGGCTGAAACTCCTTCTCATAGTGTCTCAGTCTTGAATCTCTCATGGATGCATTAGAAGCATGGAGAGGGTTATTATCTACTCACAATTTGTTTATGTATTCAGCGGAGACAGAAAACCTAGAAGGATTTTGAAACCCTTTTGTGCAAGAATAGAATTTGAAGAAAGAATGGAGGAATTTCTCACTGGGAAGGGGTGCAGTGTGTAGTCAAATGGAAGCAGGTTTTACACTGACAGGAGCATCCGCATGCAAGCCAGAAGCAAGGGCAGCTTCCACAATGGCCAGATCTTTAAGTGCTTCCCTTGGTGAGCTTCGGAGATCCGGTGATCCATTGCTCCTCTGTACATCAGCTATGAAAGTTCGCCATTCTTCTTCCAGCCCTGAAAATGGGAAGAACTGTGAGGAAGACTCACCTTCTCCTCCTCGAGGGTTCAAGGTCACAATATAGCCCAACTTTCCTTCCCTAACCCCGCGCTCAACCACAACTGTCCCTCTGGAGCACACCACGCGCCAGCAAGCTTTGCTTACTGAAGATGCATATGAGATCACCATAGTACCTGAGCATCCATTGTCAAACCTAATCAAAGTGGTGAGTGTATCTGGAGCAGGGACAGTGGCGTCTCGGTGTGTTGCAATGGCAGTAACCAATTTGATGTCACATCCTGTCATCACTCGAAGACCGGCCACGAAGTGAACTCCACAATCGAGAATGAATGCGCCTTTCAGGGATGGATCTCTTCGCCATTCGCAGTCAAAGTATTTGTTGGACTTTGTCATGGGAACTTCGATTGCAACAGTGACTGCCACCATGGTACCCAGAGATTTCACCAGCTTCCCTGCTTCATCAAAGGCTGGTTCGAATCTGTAATTCTCTGCAACAGCCCAAATGGGTGCTTCATGATGCATCCCGTGATAGGCATGCATGGCTTGCAACCCTATCTCAACCGACCCAGCTACAGGTTTCTCTTGCAACACATGCTTCCCAGCTCGCAAAGCTCGCATTACAATCCCAGGTTGCGAAAGAATGGGAAGCACTATGGCACAGCATTGCACAAAGGGAGATGCAAGAATATGTTCCAGACCTTCTTCACCCCATTCCGCGTCGGCATCTGGTGCAAACCCTTTCACTCTCTGCACCATTTCCTGAGCGGCAGCTTGAGATCTGCTCCACACAAATCTCAAAGTTATGCTTGTACCCAGGGCTTGCAGAACTGGGATGTACGCATCTCGAGCAAACACTCCACAACCCAGTAAAGCCATTGCCGGTTGCCTTGGAATCTCTCCATCCATGGCCATGGCCATGATCTTGATCTCTCCTTCACCTCCTTCTTCAGGACTAAACAAAACCCTGCTAGTTTCTTCTCCCCAGTCTAGTCCTCACTACTTTTTCGGAATCTGAACTGCTCCCTAAAAAAAACCCCCCAGCAAGTCAATGCTCATCCTCGAGCTTTTCCAGTTATCTCGAGCTCCTCCTGCTTCTCCTCCATACATGAGCGGCTACTTTCGCAGCACCCATGTTTTAAAGTCCTTCAAAAAGTAAGTTTTCCAGGATCAGCCTACAAAAACAACAATTGCAAAACAAAAAAAAGTTCTCTACTGAAGAGTGCAAAAAACCGTGGAGATGGTAATGATCCCCTTCTTCGCAGTTGCACGAAACAAATGGACAGAGACAGCAGAGGAAGTTTTCTGGCAGATGAGGAATGTGGAAGCTCTCAAAGAAAAACAAACTCTGTTTCAGAAGAAGAACCAGAAGAAGAAGAAGAAGAAGAAGAAGAAAGCGGAGAAAGCTTTTGCATTGGAAAATTTACCGCAACTAAAAGACCAACAACAAAGTACAAAAGTTTGTGCTCAATGATCCGATGAGGAGCGTTGGAGAAGACGAAGAGAATATGGTGTTGATGCAAAAGGCATCAACAACGACGATGATGATGATGATGATGATGATGGGCTGTGGGGGAGGGGGAGCGAGGGAGGGAGGGAAGGACCACCCACGAGCGTACGTGAAGATAACAACAAACAAACAAAACAATGTGTCACGACACGAATTCACCGTCCTTGGGCCTCCTTTCACCCCCTCCCACATAACCCCACCCCTCTTTTAGTGGTATCCGTAGAGTAAGGAAATTTTATTAAATCTCAGTATGAAATGCTAAAACTCAGTACGAAATGCTGAATATCAGCATTTAATGCACAAGGTTCAAGAGGAATTATATAGTACCTGTACAGGTAGGAACAGTGAAAATCTATGTAACAGCAGGTAGTGGAGCCGCTCAGGAAAAAAGAAAGACAGGATGAAACTCAGGATTCATCAAAATTGTTGGTTTTCAGAATCCCCGTCCCCCCCACCCCCCCCACCCCAGTGCCCCTTGAATGCTAATTTACTTTTTAGCAAGTTTTTTTTTTAATCTCACCCTGTGTATGACCAAACTCAGGGTACTGGTGCTGTCTTTACGGGTATCTCTATTATGTTGTATTATTTGATAGGGTAAAATTTTGGGACATGGTTTAATAATATGAATGCAATGTGTATGGGTGGGTATATGATTTATCCAATAAGCTTTAGTTTATCGAAAATGGTATTGTTTTGGAATATTGCATTGGTCCATATGTGATCAATTTGAGTGTTATAAATAGTGGATGTTTCAAAGCAAACAAGTAGTAAATCATTTTCATTCATACTTTTTTTTGTAGCTCCATTGATTGTAATGTGTTTGTTAACATGTTTATAGTAAAATTCTCAATTATTATAGTTGGACAATTTGTAAGTGTTTTTTGGAGAACAAGTTCTAAAATAAAGATGAAATAAGATATTTGTATTTTGGCGGTTTATAAATTGCAATTACATTTGTAATTTCTTATGTGTTTTCATTGAAGGTTGTGACACTAAATTCTAGATTTGAATTTTTTATTGAAGTTGTGTTTAACAAAAAAAAAAAACCATTTCATTGTAAAGTATCATTGTTTCATGTTAATTGTAACAAGATAAAATGTTAAATTTGTTATTTAATATGGCGTTGTGAATTTCTTGGTATGTACAAATGTTTTGTATTTTTGTTTCATTTAAACAAAAAATATGTAATGCAAGCAAGTTTTGGTCCACAAGGATGTTTCAATAAATGTAAATTTAATAAACAAGTGTTAAAGGATTGCATGATTATAAATTTTTTTATATAAAAATTCAAGTTAGGGGTTGTTAATTTATATCATGTTGTTGTTTTTAAATGCAACATTTTTTGTTCAACAATGGAATCTAGATGAATTTTTTTGTTTAATAATGAGTAAAGTAAATATAAACGTTCTTTTGAACGAATACCAAATAATGTTGTGTATGTGAGGCCATGTTTTATTACATTGAATGGATGAAATGCTAAATGATCAAAAGTCAAACCTTGTGCACAATGTATAGTGTGCCCAACAATCAATTGAATAGGGGATTATATTCTTGTAATGGTATGAATAGGATTGTTATCTATTTGTATTTCAATTGATATCCAATTTTTATCAAGTGTATGGAATTTTTTGTACATTTGTGAATTCTCAAATCTTGTGTTGATTTCAATTTGAGGATTGTGAAAATGTATCCATCTTACTAATCTTGAAAAGTTTTATGTATAATTTTTAAAAATTCTATCTACACCATTTATAATGCCATATCTTGTTATGTAATTTCTTGCACATAATTCAATTAATGTATCTTTTTTAATTGATAATTTAGGAGGCCAACTATGTGGCTTGGTACCATTTGTAATTTGAAATGTGGAGGACATGTTTTAGAATGAATATTTTTTGCATGAAATGTGAATGGTTGACCTAGTGTGTTTTGCAATATGATTTTGTTATGTTCAATTGTTTTTGCATTCATATAAAATAAATGTGGCAAAGTATTATCTATTGGTGGTGTTTTTTTAACAAATTTGATTAATAAAAGTGATATCTTTGAAAGTATGTGATGTTATTCAAAACCTATTTAAAATATTAATGAATTGAAGATCATTTTGGTAAATGACTTGTTTTAATTCATAACATTTTTATGTTTTCTTGTTAAATATGTGTTGCAAGGATATTGAGTCCATCAATTCTTGATTTGAAAATCCGTGAATCTCAAATTGGTGGAGTTTTGGTAAAAATCACTTATCACTATAACATCAAGACAACCCCATAAATTTCTTATGTAGTTGTTTTATATCACGAAATCTATAATTAATAAATGTTAACATTCTATTACATACTAAAAATATTTCATCTATTATTAACATTTGTAATTGATCATAAGTTTTTATTAAAGTGTGATTTTTTCATCACTTAATGTTTTGAGTTCATTGTAATTTTTGTTTACAATGGCAAATGTAGAATGTATTATAATGCCATTAATGTTGAATGTAAATTTTCCTATGTATGTTAATTTCATAATTTGAGTTTTAAAGGGTCAACATTTGGTATTTGTTTTATTTAATATTGCAACATGTTTTGCAAAATACACATGAATGTGAATGTTTTCTTACTGCCTACACCTCATGTTAGAAAAATATGTAAAGGTATTGATGATTGTTTATATATATATATTCAAATAAACTACAAATTAATGTTTAATATTTTTGTGTGGGTCACATGCATAAATGATTATGTTGTCATGACAAAGATTTTCCCATCCATTAATTTCATGAATTTTTGTATAGTCTTATAATTTTGATTGTAAATTCTCACATGCATTATTATATTCATTAGTAGGATGAAAATTTTATACTAAAATTAATATTAAAATTTTATTTTTCATTGTTATTTTTTTCATTCAAATATGCATCCTTCGACAAGGTATGGTTTTTTTTTTAAATCAACTTTCTAATCCACAAAAAGGTTTGAACAATAATAATAATTCTTTATAATGGTTTTAACATCTTTATGAAGATTAAAAAACCCAACAAATTACTTTATTATGTTTATGAAAATTATACGTTCTTGTGTTATAATTTGTGATAAATTCTTTAAAACACAAATCATTGAACTTTGTGGTTCACTACTACATATTGTGCCTTTTTGCGAAGGGAAAAACAAAAAACCGGAAGGGTTTGTGAAGCAAAAACAACCTTCCACATTTGCGATGTGACACGCATCGCACCTTGTGGTTCACCAACCATCGCTAATATATAATGTACCTTAAATCATCGCAATACTTTTGCGACATACACCCCAACCAAAACTTTGCGACCCTCTCAGTCTCAGTGCACGCTAGCGATAATCCACATTTCGCAACCCTTAATCATACTCACAAAATCGCAAATTTTAAAATACACAAACTATCGCAAAACACTTTGAGACTTACAAGACATCGCAATCTTGCGATAATCGATGCATCGCATTTTGGGTTTGAATATGTATCGCAAACCTCATCACAAATTTTTACAAAAGTTTCCGGTGTTG
>Ga0209208_10003773_pt1 | contig 21649 bp, 14 predicted proteins | sample S1TSphfallax_3_FD_187694 | JGI IMG/M metagenome (GOLD analysis project Ga0209208, IMG submission 187694) | Host-associated microbial communities from peat moss isolated from Minnesota, USA - S1T2_Fd - Sphagnum fallax MG (SPAdes) (version 2) | ecosystem: Host-associated > Plants > Peat moss >...
CTATGGTTTAACAACAACATATGTCACATGGATGAATCATTGTTCATGGATGAAATTATTGATCCATAATTTTGCATTAGCCATAGATGTGAATGAAATGTGACAACACATCTCTTGGATAGATTTACAATATAATGCAAACAAGGGGTGTGTCACATTGTGGCCTTGCCATTCACCTTAAAGACTATCTTAAGGCAAAAAAAGAATTACGAAAACTCAAATATTTCACCATGCAAAAATATAATCTTCAAAAAAATCCTCTAAAAAAAACCAAAATTCTTCAAGATATTATAACTCTATAACTAATCTCAAGTTTCAACACAAGCCAAATTTTCATTTTTCAAAAATCCTCGTATAAAAATAGACCTATTATTATTATTACCTAGGGACCAAAATCCATTAAACTAATATGCTTTATAAATGAATCTAAAGACAATATCCTTGCCCTTGGTAATAGGCAAGGCCAATAAATTGCGTTTGCCTTGTTTGAGGCCTTTCCACTTACAACCTATTCGGATATGAAATGGCACATGTTAACATGTAACATGTGCCATTTCATATCTAAAAGTATCTATCTAAAGTAGAAATAGAGAAAACATTGGGAAAATAACATGAAATCAATAGTGGTATTTAAAATTACATTGGAACATAGGAAAGCATGCCTTGCACTACTTTGGGATGGGAAGAATGGATAGGAGAAGAATGTGTTAAGGTGAAATGTGTGAATTGTTGGTCACGTATTCACATTTTAAAATAACAACGTTTGACAACGATCTCAAATCATTGAGTATCACACATTCACATAGAATTTGTGTTTGATTGTTAAGTTAGGTATAGGAGAAGGTCTCACTATGTGAGAGCTTTTTGGATTCGAAGTCCTTGACACCATTAGGCCAAGTGACATCGAAAATCTAGAAGGCTCACATAGCAAGACCTTCCCTTACATAAAAACTTGTCATTTTATTTTTGGTTTTGAATTGATGAGAAAAGTGGAACTTTCAAAATTGGGAAGGCGTCTAGTGCATGTTGTATTAGGCCTTTTCAATTTGGGAAGTTCTAGTAAGAATGAAGTAAGTTAGAGATAAGTGAACAAAAGTTCAATTGGGTTAGATTCAGGTCGAAGAGTGATCTCACATGGGGGTGCTGCTATTCGGCTCCTCTCATTCTTCTTTTCACTTAGGGCTCCTACTCTTCTCTTCTTGCTATTATTTTTTTCCTTATACTTATATTACTTTTTTTCCATTATTATTTTTCTCTTTTTATTGCTATTATTCTTCTTTTTATTGCTATTACTCTTTTCCAATTACTACTTTTTTCTCTTTATTGTTATTACCCTTCTCTTTATTATTATTATTTTTTTCCCATTGCTCTTATTCTTTTTCTTTTTTTCTTATTACTCTTCTCACATGGTGTTGCTCTTTTCCTTTGATGAATCAATTAAATTATTAACTATTTAATTATTAAAACTGATTTTATTTAATGAAAATTTTAATAATCAGATTGTGAAAATTGGATGGAAAAACTGGTTGTTGTTGCATATATGAAAACCGCCCTATTTGAGAATCAAGTGAGTTTGAAAAAAAATTGATAATTTGACCAGTTCTCATCAGCCTAAAACAAATTATATATTAAAAAATCGATCAACTTTTCATAACATCATGAAAGAATTGGAATCATTTGGTTCTCCCAAAAAAATGAAAATGCCCTGACATTAGTAGGAACTTCCAACAGGTTGAAGTTTCTATGACAATCTAAAAAGTAATTTCCATGTGTTGGAAGTTTCTTAAACTGTCCATGAAATTGGATTTCTTAAGGCAAATGAAGCACCAAAGTATACACATAAGAAAAGGTTTTGATGTTTTATGATTCTCAACAAGTCCACGTAGGTTTCTAACAAGGAAAATGATATGTGATGAGAAAATATGGGATGAAACCCTAATGGAGGTGGTACAACGTTCTCAAATTGTTAGAAGTAAGGAGATTCGTTTTGTTGAACAAGTTCTCTACTTGCAAAAGGTGATGAAGTATCCATTGGTAGCCATGTGCCTATTTAGATAGGAGTTTAGTTGTAGATGCAAATTTAAAGGTTGATGACCAAAGAATGATGAAAAACCAAAAGGATCTCAAAAGAAGTTAATCGGCATCTAAAATTGTGTGTGTGTGTGTGTGTGTGTTTCTTTGTTTGTTTGTTGTTCTATACTTCATGAAAGAACACCCTTGATGATGGGAACTCCATAAATTTTTTGGTGTCTACAAGATCATGAAAATTGTGGTTGTTGGTATGTGAAGGTACTGTAATTTTCTTTGTCAAACTCATGAAGCATTTTTGTGAATACAAAGGGTTCTGTTAGTTTGTATGAGAACCATGTTATTTCTTAACAAGGTAAAAAATGTTGGGTATCTATGGCTAGTGAAACCATTGGTTTACATTGCAAAGGGAGTTTTGGACTTGTGTTCTTCCATTTTGTTTGTGTTCATTTGGAAGATGGGGTTTTCATAAGGGAGTTTTGTGGTCTATTTCAATTGAAATAAGCCCAAGATGATTAATGGAGTTCATTGAAAGTGGGATTAAAGAAATCTAACCCCTAGAGACCTTTAGTTGTTACATTTCGTGTTTCTAATAAGAATTCTTGTAGATTTTAGCTCCAAGCAGTTAGTTTATGTGGATAAAACCTTTGCCATCAATGTATACATATTATGGTTTCAATTTGGATTGATTCGCTAGGTGATTATGTGTGCCCTAGCCTTTGGTGCTACAAATCTCCAAATTATGAACACCAAAAGTGAGAAATTAAATTCATTTTACATTAACTATCAAGGCCAAGGTTGAATTCAAATCATAATGACTTGCCAAAAATTTTGTAATGTATTTGGAAGTAACTTTATAAATCATAATTTTTCATCTAAGAACACGGAAGGCATTTCATTTTTCACAATGCCCCCCTCCATGTTTGCTTCATTTTTTCCATTGTTGGGAGGGCATGTCATTTTTCATAATGCACCCCCCCCCCCCTCTTCTTTTGCCTTGGTTTCTCCATTGAATTTCTAGCAAATATTTACATCAGATAGAGCCCTTGGTCAAAGGCATTACCAAAATTAGCACCACATTTGACTATTGCCTTGTGCACCCTTATTTTGGTTATGCCTTTGATCTAAGGCTTTACCTTACACAAACATTCCTATTAATGCAATCATTAAAATTAGCCCCAAGGGCTTTACACTAGGAGTCAATGTTGAAAAAGAAATCAATGTTTTTAATCTACTAGTTAAATTCTACCACTTTATGGCCCTAACATGGTTTAAGGCAAAAAATAATACCTATCAACTTGAGAGGTCAATATGCAACCCTTGTGGCTAATGTTGTTGCAAACAAATATTGTCATTTTGATGAAATCCACAATGTAAGACCAAAGTAAACCCTAAACCAAACTTTATATATTCTACTTCTTTTTCATTTTCTTCTCCTCTTGTTAATTTTTTATGTTTTTTGTGAATGTTGGAGATTTTTTTTAAAAACTTGGGATTGGTCATGAAAAACACAACAATTACAAGAATTTTTTGTCTATATTCATCCATGGTGATATGCCTTTTAAAGTTTAGTTTGAAAAAGGAAGGAAAACTGAGAAGAAGAATGATAACAAAAATGAATGAAAACATATGAAGGGTTGAAGCCTTGGTCTCTCTCTCTCTTGGTTTTAATGGTTTTACACATGAATTCATTGGCATGTAAACAAATCATATTTTAATAATAACTTGGGATCATACAATGAGCCAAGAAATGTTCAAATTTTCCATTATTGGCCTCAAGATTTTTTTGGCTCCAACTCTTAGTTTAAGACGGGCTTAAGACATGTTATTTATGGTTTGAATTTTTCACGCAAAAACATTATCATTGCCTGCAACTTGTAACCATTACACCATAATAATGTACTAATCATATGTAAATAATAATAATAATAAATCATCACAACCATAAAGACGCGAGGAAGAAAAACCGTTCATTTAAGGGGGCAAGTTATATGATCCCTAGTTGTAAGGTGTTTTTGTAAGATCCCTAGGGTGGGGGTTGTTGCTAGACTTCACAAATCAATGAATAATTTTGAAATATTAATCTTGAAATATTGCATGATTGCAACAATCTCAAGCAATTTTACATTTTTCAAAAGAGGACCAACAATTGTTTGATTTGTAAACATCAAATTCAAATTTTAGCAATTATGAAATTAATAACCAATTTGGTACTATAATTTGCAAATGATTCATTGATTGTAGGAGTTGGTGTTTCTTCAATAATTTTTTACCCTTTTGTGAAATGTTCATGTTTATCAATAAATTAAAATTTATTTTGAAAGTAGCATGACTTTGTCAAAATTCAACATTAGACGTTGAAGACATAATTTCTTTCACTTCCTTAACAAATATAGAAACATTAATACGCACAATTATATGAAAACATTCAACATCTTCATTTTGGTTTTTTATTACAAGGTTCAATGAACAAGACTAAAAAACATTCCCATCCTTCTTCATGCGAATTCAAATAATATAAGATTCAAAATATAAGATAAATCTTGTAGATCAATACTTATATGGCTTGTTCTTTAGCAATTCTTTAATTGAAAATATCTTGCAGGTGAATTTATTTCCATTAAAATTTTATCTTACAATTATGTTTTACAAAATCCACTACAAGAAATTTACAAACTAATGACTAAACTTAGGATTGATTTTGTCATAAATGACAAGTGCAATTTGTTATATTGTTTAATCGCATATCATTTCAGTCGCAAAAGATAAGACATGACACACAATCAAAAGACAAATGCATAAATATGCAATCAACATCAACTTTTCATCCATTCAACGTGGCATGGTTATTTGCAAATGAATGTACAATTCAAATGTTTAATCACAAATAACAAAGAGCTAAAATGTACCTATACATGAGCCAAAAAATTGTCCATTGAACTTGGATCAATATTGTCCACTAGATGATGTACATGTGGCAATAAATAATAATATTTTTTTCTAATAACAAATAGTATAATCATGACAACTATTTAATTTAAACTAGGTTAAGTCAGGGTAAGCAACTATCCTAGTGTAAGCTATGTTATAATAACTAATATAACATAAGTAAGTAAGATCTTACATTTATTTTAGTGGTATAAGTTTTCTTAATTAGTCCATCCCATACGATTCATGCATTTTGAATGTTTAAAGTGAGAACCATGAGAACTTCATTCTTTCACCTACCTATATAGTTTACAAAATTGAACTTGTCAACAAATGATATGGGATAAATCCTAATGAAAAAGAACCAAAACACTACATAATTCAAACCGACCACCATACATTTAAGAGCTCATAAAAAGTTGAATCTTCACATTTCATTCCTTTTCATTAAATCTTCTAAAAACATTTGTAACCTTCTACTTAATGCTTCCAATGCCACAAAAAACATTCAATCTAGTCAAAAAATGAACAAGATATGAATCATTTCATATAAAGGGGTTAATGTTTTATGGTAAGGTTATTAAACAATTTTGGATTTCAAGATTAAATTTTTTGGTAGTTGTTTCATTTCCATAGATCTTTAGTTGGCCCACTCGTAGGTTTGTATACACCTCACAGTGAATGAAAAATGAAAAACATATCTATCTTTGAAAGAAGGTAACTTGTCTTGTTTTGTAATTATGAAATCCATCAAGATGCTTTAGATCGTGTTCTTGGTGTCTTTGGAAAGCTCCTAATGAGGATGGGTGCATGGGCTTGGTTCCATGACGTTTGGACTTGTAATGCAAAAGTTCTCAAATATTGAATGATTTATTCACTGGAAACTAAATTAAATCGTAACTGAAATTTTTGAAGGAATTGGAATGTGCCTTTGTTGTTTTTGGAAACATCTTGATGAATAGGATATAATGGAATCTATTTAGTAAGATTTGGATTCAAAATGTGAGAAATATTAATTTTGAAGTGATTGTTGCTACTGAAAATTCAAATAGGTTCCAAAAACCAAGTTTTGGAAGGAAAAATCAGTTGAAAATGTGGTAACATTTAAAGGCTTGCCGTTCAATTCAAGCATGATTTCCTTTCATATTTGGCTATTCAAAAAATTGATACATACATTGCGAAACAATGTTCACATGTTGAGTTTCCCTATTTTGTAATGGGTTCATGCTTGGGCCAACAACATAGCGCACACTAATGGGGTTTGAAACTAAAAAAGGTGTAAGCTTTTTCTTCAAAAAATTTGAAACAAAATATCACAATTTTTTTCCTTCCACCTTTGCATTTGATGCATAAAAAACATTTGTAATCCTTTAATTTGTGCTTGTAATGACATAAAAATTGTTTGATTTGATTAAAATATGAGAAAAATATTGAAAAATGTTGTGTTTAAGCTTTGATGTTGAGTGGTTTTATCATATCACATCCTTTGCCCCATGAAAAAAAAATTGTCACATATTCACAAAATAAAGCATCCATTTTTAAATTTATTTACTTATTGCATAATCTATTTAATTAATTAATTACCACAATCTACATATAATTAAATAATAATTAATATAAAATATTATCACATATCAACACAATAAAATTCTTATTATTTAATTCACATTCATATTACCTATTACTTAACTTGGGTTCCACATGCTTTACTCTACTAGTGACAATGAATTGTTTTTTAAAAAAGGGTATATATGTCATATTAGTTCAGATTTTGGGAAATTTTTCTAGGATTGAAGGAAACAGGAGAGACCATGCATGTGCTCAAATTATAACTAGCCAAAAGAAAAATAAAATGTATTCAAATACATCTAGAACAAAACCTACTCACATTGATAATTGTATTAGCTCTCACCCACAATGGAAACAATAAAATCTTCATCAACATTTATTGAGCAAAACCCTCACAACTTTAGTTGTAATGCAATTACATACATGGATAGAAATCACATGCAAACCTTTAGCAATTTCACTTTTCAACCAAAGATGCAAATTCCATATGACATAAACAATTTTGGTAAGTGGGACAAACTTGCAAACATCTATCTTGACAAAGCAACCATCAAAATCAAATGTTGCAATCTTCTCCGATGCTTGCAAATTTTATGTCTGGCACCCTCAACAAAAATGTTACCACAAAACCCATTACTACACAAATGTAAAAGTAGTTGTTTGGATTGAATGCGCTACAAAATGTATGTCCATGGCTATGATGGGAAACCAATGGCATGTGGTTGCAAATACTTTAGGAAACACAATTTTGCACTATTTCATGAAACGCCCACCTCATGAAAGATCATTAAGGAAAAAGACTTACATCCTTTAGGTAGACATGCATCCTGTTAGTGATCCACACATGGAGTGTCAAACTCACAAGGATAATTTAAAGCATGCAAATACAAACCCTAGCACCATGGATACATGAATGACAATCTAATGTCCCAATCTTCCTTGTGAGCAAGAGAACCATCGCAATGAAATAGAGAGAAAGTTCAAGCAAAAATCACACTTCTTGCCAGTTCGACATTAAACATACTTTGTAAGTGGTACCAAGCTGAGACAAGTCAAAGTTCTGAAGAGTCTTTTCCCACAACTTTGCATTGTACAACATCACTTGCAACATCAACAAACTTGACCTAGTTAGAGTTATCATTATTACATAATCCATCCTATTTCATTTGCCTAAATCACTATACTACCTATTTTGTGAAATAATTTGACCACATCCTTTCCCCATTCCACCATGCCTATTGCATAATCACCATATAGTCATTTTGGCCCACTTTAGGTGAGGTGATTTCAATTGCAATAGTCATTATGCCCCACTTTAGGTGGAGTTATTTATTTCCAAAGAATTCTCACCCATTTTCAATGAAATTTTTCACTTGGAATTTCACCATGGAATTTCAATGTTATATAAAAATAATTATTATTTAATATCATTAATATAAGAAGTATAAAATTATTTATCACAACCTTTTATTACATCAAATAGTCACCATATAACAAATTAGAAGGTCATTTAAATGAACTTAAGATACATTTAGTAATTTATTTTACATACAATTTTGAATTTAGTTGCCATATATTAATTTGGGCCTTCATTTCTTACAATGTAAAGACATTTTAAAAAAATGAAAAGATGAAAATCCAATCTTAATCATATGTGTTTTTATATATGTATATATTCAATAAAATATATTATAAATAATATATTTCGATTTTGTATCATGTCATATGTTTATAATAATTTTTGATTTTATATACATTTGGTAAAAGAAACCATTATTGTTGTCATCTAGAGTTTGGCAACAAACATCTAGAAAGTGTGCAAGCAATGCATTTATGTAACAACCAAATATATATGTGACACAAAACTGCATGCCTTAGATTCATAATCATACACAATTGGAAGTAATGCATGGTTTACAACTAAGGAAAGTTGAAGAAAAGCTTAATCAAACATTTTGCATCTTCTTGTTGAAAGAACAAAAAGTAGGACAAACAACCAAGAACAAAATATAGATGGCAATACTCATACTCAAGTTTTATTCTATTTTTGTTCCTTGATTCTTGACACTCACAAAACTACATCAAACAAGTTTTGTATACATTGATTATGACCTAGAGCACGAAAAATAATTTTCATAAAAACCTTAAAACATGTGCAACCTATAGATGATATTGCAAGGTTGCATCCTTACCCATGATATTGGGGGTGATGTTCCATTTATTCAATGGGACAACAAAACTAGACAAGTTTCTATATATCTAGCCTTTTAGCTCCATATGCAAAAATCCTAAACCTAACCAACAATGTTTTGCTTTACAATAGAGAATGATCAACATAAAAACTAAAAATGTGTTTAGGGTTCAAATCAGTAGCAACATAATGCAATACAACTGTATCCTTTTACTAAGTGGGTTGACAAGTGCATGAATTCATATCATTAGTTTTTGTTTAAAAAGAATGCAAAGTTGTGGGATGTGTGTTATTAATAATTTCATCGGATTCAAAAAGTGTGACCTGATTTGAAGTGGATGTTGTTGATTTTAGGAGAGGACAAGAGTTAAGGTTTTCCAATATTACAACCTCATCATTATTTGTCTTTGCAAATTTGGCTCCACTTGCTATGGAATCACAACAGAAGTTTTTTCAAAAATCAAGCAAACAAGGAATTGGTGACATAGAATCCATGCTTTCTAGGATTCTAAAACTAGGTTTTTTATTACTTAATTTGATAATGCAATGTAAGAAAGGAGCCTTATCTGTTGTGAAAAAGGAAATGACTAAACATCGATCTCTCTTCCTCAAGGGCCATCACGACCTAGCATTTTTGTAAATGACAAAAATTGCCTAGAGAAAAAATATTCTCCTCATTGCTATTGATGAGCATGCTATGTGCTTGTCTACAAATCCTTATCCTCTAACTCCTTTGCCATTATTTTCCATTGCCATAATTTCGAATCCCTCTTTCACAACAACATCGTGTCCACGAAAAAGACCTTTGTGTCGCCTACAAGTTCAAAGCACATCAAAGATGCAACATGTGAACATTGCAACAAGAACATTACAAAAAGAAAGAAAAAGAAGCAATAGACATCATCATTGCTCTTGCTACTATTATCGTCATTGCCATTGCCAAAAAAATGATGAAAAAAAAACTACCCAAACTTGAATCATTCTGGCACATAATTGTCAAAAATGGTCATTTTGGTGCATAATTGTTGACTAGGTGACAATTTGTAATTGTCAACCATGACAATCACGATGTAATTGTTTTCGTGACGAAAAAAGATTCTATACTGCATAAACCAATTTCGATTATCATCATCATTGGAATCTACTTAAATAATTAAAAACTCTATTACCCAACTTATATTTAATTAATTAATTAAACATACTTAACATTATCAATTAATTCAAATACATTATGACATATCCACATGATAAAATGTTTTAAATTTAGTTTATTCAAATATTCTTTGTGACTTTTACATTTCTTGAAAAATTGTGAAACATAATGGACACATAGAAAGGATGTTTGAGAAAAAAAAGGTGCCAAAGTGACCAGACTTTAAGGAATTTTTTCTGAAATTGCCATATTTAGGCTATAGATTCAAGCAAGTTGGCAAAATATAGCAAGATTATCAACATTTTCTACATTCCTGACTGATCTGTAGCCAAATTTGGCTAATCGCTCTTGTGGGTGATCGCCAAATTAGAATTTGGGGGCCGGGGGGAGTCGAACCGCTTCTCTTAATCATCTGGACACGAACCCTAACCCTAGACCCTAAAACCGGTCAGCCCAAACCCTAAAAGCTCGGGCTGCTCCTGTTTCTCTCTACAGTGTTCTCGTTCTACAGTGTTCTCGTGAGCTCAAGAATTGCTTGTGTGCTTCAGCGAGTAGATGCCAGATGCTTGCAGAAGCGACGGCGAAAATCGACTTGCGCCTCTGAATTCTCCAAGGAAATAGTTGTGGATTCTGGCAGCAGAAAAAGCAGCAAAAGAGAAGGTTTCGAGAAAGTGAAGTTGTTGAAGAAGAAGAGGAGGAAGAAGACAAGAAAGAGAAAGAGTTGCTGAAAGTCGAGAACTAGAGAGGAACTCCAGAAGAATCGCTGTTTATTAAGGAGGAAGGAGAAAGGAGGAGGAAGAACGGGAGCCAAAAAAACAAGAGCAAAAAAGTGGGGTAAATCAAGAAAAAAACAGCGATGGAATCAAAAATAGCAGGAGCTTTGAAGATAAGTGCGGGTTTGAGCGCGACTGGGGTTGTAAGTGGTTTTGCATCATGGGCATGGTTGCCGGAACATATTGACTTCTTTGGAGTAGGAGAAGTGCCGAAACTGGTGGGGATTCTTCTGGTTCCTGTCATCGGTATCGTGCTCACACTCATGGTGGCCCTGATCGTGAGCTGCGATCCTCTTATTGCAACTCAGGATTTGTCTTCCAGAGCTGCAGTGGCCGCTGTGATTGCGGTACCGAGCTTCTTCTCTCTTCCTATTCAGATCATCCTGCTTTGGGCAACTTGGTCAGATCACAAGGTAGGGACCACGCCCTTCACTGTGCTGGCTTCGATTCTGTTGATCATCTTGGGGTTTGTGTTCAACTACATAGAACAGAACCATGTGGTGGGGATCAGGGATCTCTGGACATTGCAGAGTGCACATGTGTGGGAAGAGACTCATGCTCTGGCTTCCAAGATGTTTGCAGTTACTGGAGTAGTGGGGATTGTGTTGGCTTTCTTTGTTCCCGGAGGTTTCTGGCAGGAGATGCTCATTATAGCTCTCTTTCTCATCCCCTCTATTGCTGCTGTAATTTATTCCTTCATCATCAGAGAGGACGCTCAATACCAGTACATTGTAAGGTGATTCTTGATGAAATGAATACCTTTACTGAACGTACAAGATAATACAAAATCTGTCAGAGGAATATAGGACAACTGGGAGAGACCATAAAACTCATCACGCATGAGCTATAGATTGCACCTTGCTGCTACTGCTGCCTTTTCAATTTGCACTTAAATTGAAGACCTCAGACATCAATTCCCAGCTATGGGTTCAATAGTTAACATCTCTTGGGAAAGAAAAAGCTCTGGACACAGTTCTCACTCCTTCGAAGGTCAAGGATTATCTTATTGATGTGTGCAAAGACATCAAGATATTCAAGCAAGGTATGAAGCTTCTGCACATTTGGGCTCTAGCAAGCATCAACTTTCAGAATACCATCTCCGGAGAACCTTCGACATTGTGAACTTTCCGACTGCTATCTTTAGAGAGTATTTGACATTCAAACGTCCCTCTACATCTTCAGAGGTTTTCTACAACATTTGCAATGTGTTGTGGTAGCTTAGATTTGTACCCTATATGTTATGTTATTGATGAATCTTAGGATGTTTTCTTGTTCAGTGATCTGTGACTTCAGACAGATTATACTTTCCATGGGAACTTTTGGAAAGTTACTTAGTTATGTTCGCCTCGTAGCTTTTATTATGGAAGGTTTTTGTACTTCCATATACCTTACAAGAATATGTATCTGGAAAGAAGTTGAGTAAATTTTATATGAAATGTTTATATCTTGCTGAACATTGATGTGGTGCTGAATACAATCTGTGAACATAGTCTGGAGACCAATGTAGCAGTCTTTTACTGCAGTACTTCATTAAAGAGTGTACTGTACTTTCAATAGATGCCAGTTCCTCTCATGCAGCTTACTTTGCTTTTCTAACTAACAAAAAACTGAGATGAATTGTACATTGTACATATTTTCTTGGAAAATGCTTAAGATGTTTCCTGAGTATGACTAAGTTTTGGTACAAGACCCTCCCACCTTCAGCACAAATGTCAGTCCACATAAGGAAGAAGTATCTCCAGAACTAAGGAGATATGTTTCACTTGAGTCTGAGGAAGATTTCCAATTGGTCAAATAACATACAAATGCTTGTTTCTGTGCAAGGAGCCACGAAAACTAGTGACTCCATCTTGATAGAGGTATTCAGCATTGTCTATGTGCAAGGACTCACCAAAACCAGCAATTCTATCTTTGACAGAGGTGCCACATTGTTGGTCTTTGTCCTTTGACAAGCTTCAGGTTCAGGCCAAAATGCACTGAACTGCTCTTAGAGAACAGGACCATCATCTTTTTCTGACCATCCAAGTTGCAGACTACCAATTTGAGAAGTCCTTGAACTGAACCCCTGTACCTGCGGCCACTTTCCTTCGTTTGCCAGAAACATCCTCATTCAGAAAAGAATCACTCTTTGCTGGAAGCTCTGGTGCTTGGGCAGTCTTGAGGTACTTGCCAACACCAGTGCCTGCTGCTGTTGGTGCTACACCCAGACCTGGATTACTGTACCAACTGCCCATCTTTTCCTGATAATCACAAGGTGAAAAATAAACATCAGATCACTAATGGCAATGGATGTCACAAGAGAGAATTTGACAACAGTCAGCACAGTAACTTGCAAAATACCACATGTAAAGTGGCAGGGTGCAACATCACTAAGAACCAAGTAATAACAAAACATCCTAATCAACAAATATTGAATTTTTGCCCAGGGGAGAAACTCCACAAAGCAGCTAGTCTGACATTTAACATACATTTTCCTCTTCGTCTACAGCAGACTTTGCAGCTTCCTTTGCTCTTGCTTCCTCTTCTTCTTTCTCCATCTCTGTGTAAGGGTTGACAAATACAGATATCCGCAAGATCTTCAGCTCCTCCTACAACCCAAAGCAGAAGAAAGATGAGTTGACCATGGGCTGCACTTAAGCCAATCATGAAACCTCTCAAGAACAAGAGTCAAACTCAGGTTGTCCAGTAAAGATCAAAGATCTCCACCTAGTAATCTACAAATGCCATTCAGGACACCCCTTTACCTAATCATGTATGCTACCTACACAAAGTTCAACTACACGTGTACCATAAACTTTGAAAGATCTCAGCACAAAGATCCTCAGAACTAATAAGGATAGAAGTCACAAGGAAGGGTGGAACTCACTATCGGACGATCATCATCATCCACTGGAACCTTCTCAAGCAAGGTCAGCACTTCCAAACCCCCCACTACACGACCAAATACAGTATGCTTGTAGTTGAGATGTTGAGCTGACTTATACAGAATGAAGAACTGGGAGCTATTGCTGTGAGGTCCACTATTTGCCATGCTTAAAATACCCCTCTCCGAATGCAGGAGCTTTGAATTCAGTTCATCTTTGAAAGGCTTTCCCCATATGGACTCACCACCACGCCCAGTGCCTGTAGGGTCACCTCCTTGTATCATGAAGTTCCTGTGAAGTCAACCCAGTAGAATGGCAATCAGCATGCAGAAAATGCATCAGTGAATACTTTCATTCATACAAACCTCACTATTCCAAAGGAGTTTGGTCCAGAAGAGAAGAGGAGGGTGACAAGGGCATATTTTTGAGAAATGAAATTACCACAGAAGTTCCCAAGGAATGAGGCAATAGCACTTGTGGACAGAATATCAAAATGTAAAGAATTTCTTGCTTGTCTACAAATCATGAAAGATTCACATGAACAAAGTCTCATTAAGTACCTTATGCTCCTGTGGAATATGACATTGTCATAGTACCCTCGCTCACAGAGAGTGATAAAATTTTCACATGTGCGTGGTGTGATATCACAGTGGAGTTCTATGTTGAGATCACCGCGATTAGTGTGCATTCGCACATATCCTTTCTTTTTGGGATTTCTCTCTACTTGCACATACTCATATTCATTCTCAGTGACTGGGTCATAAGATGTTGATGTAAAGGACCTTGATGCTGCTCCAGTTGTATATCTGCTTTTTACCTGCATACACAAAAAATTGATGAATTTGGAAATACACATGTCCAGATTTCCAGCAACTTCCAAATTCCTTGCCTGAGCAATTTTTGGAAAAAAGTATTCCAGCAAGGATTTGTGCCAATACAACAGAGCTTGCACTCAATTCCCATGAACAATACAGAGTCATCAGTGGAAATTGCAATCATACCATTTTTGTGTTAACAGGCACAATTTCACCAGCTGCATGAGCTGCAACACGGGCAGCTGTCTTAGCTGCTGTGGAGGCTTTTGCAGCTTCTGCACTACGGCCATGAACTGCTGCTGATGCTGCATCTACAATACTGAGTGCAGGAGGGGGAGCTTCTTTTCCTTCTTCCACTTCTGGACGTGTCTTTGCAGCCTGGACTGCCAGTGCATGTGCACGCTGAGCCTTATCTCCACCACCTCCCAACAGAGCTGATGCTTGTCCTTTTTCAGTGCCCAGCTCTTGCAAAATACGTTTGGTGTCATCTGACAAGTTGATATTGTAGGCAGGATCTTCTCGCAGCTTCTTTAATTCTGTCCATGAACAGATTTCAGGCATCAACAACTTTTACAGACCCCATGCAAATCAATGTGCAGTTCATTAAAAACAATGCTCAACCCATTAGCAAAACATTATACTGAAGCCCTGCAGAGCAAAGCAAACTCGTGACTTTTGCAAACATTTTTTGAGCTTACAAACTTCTGGGTGTTATTAAGGTGCTACAATAGGGCATGTCTGAAGTTGAAGGAGCTATTACCAACAAAAATTGTGCAAGAAGTTTCTGCTTTTATCCACAATAAAAAGAAATTACCTTCATCATCAAGTTGAAGATCATTCTTCACATGATCAAATTCTGAAAGTACCTTTGCATCCAAAGCATAAGGATCCTGTGCCATCACCCATCATAACAACTTAGATTAAAGTTATGGAATACAGCAACGGCAACATACACACTGAAGCTGTGATACAGCTGGTGGAAGAGACAAAGGAAAAGATTTATAACAGGTAAGAAGCTTTTGAAACCTAAAAGGTCATTTGAAGTGGAAATGAGAAAGTAGGCCACTTATGTCATGCACCTGAATTGTGATGAGATCATCTCTTGTGAAAGGTTCATCAGTCAGAAGCTCTTTCCAGTTTTTTGGCTTGATGTTTAGCTCCTTAATGGCCTGGCACATTGGTAGCCACAAAACCATGAGATAACGAATAGTCAGTCCATGCAGCTGCAAAGCAGATGTTCTAAGCTCCATGCACCATTAAAATTTGATAAAGGCTATGCTGTTACAAATGTGTCCAGCACATGAGTGACGCCAAAAATTGCATACTAAGATCAGACACTCTGTAACATAGCACAAGTTTATCTTCTCCAGTTTTGTGCAATTGAACCACCTTACCTCATAGCAGAAGACATTTCCAGTTGTCTTCACTGCCACGATATGTGTGAATTCTGTAAAGACTTTGTGGAGTACTGGACAGTGAAACTCACCTGCAATAGAAACAGATTGGAAGAACAATCCAAATTGAAATGACTTCTCAGTCCACACGAAAACAACCAAAATATCAAACAAATCCTTTAAGATATATTTTGTGTATCTTATCTGGTAACTCACAATACACATTACTCCCTTTCAATCCATGACACTAGGATCTGAAGAACAAAAAGGCTACCCTTTTGCCAGCTTAATAAACTATCTTCGTGTACATGTCCAGTGTATGGCTTCTTGTACAAGCCAAGAAACATGTTGCACTAGTCACTTGATGAGAGATGGAACAGAGATTTGGACTAGCACAATGAGTAGTGAATCTCACCGTCTGCATTCTTGTGGAAATGAAGTTTTATAAGGTCCTTGAGAGCCAAAGGCAAGCCAGTCACAGGATTTTTCTTGAACTTTTGAACATAAGGGATGATATTCCTGCAGTCAACCACAAAAAGAAACAACAATGACTGCATGTGATACTGAGAACCCTGAAGATTGATCACAATAGATTCCATATGTGGAACAAAATTGTCAACAGCAGCAAAAAAAATTTAGCAACCTTTTGAAGGGAAGCAGAGCAATGTCTTTCACCCCACAAATTACTCGACTCGTGTTTAAGAACATCCATCAAATTCAGCTTGCTGCATTACTCTCCAATCATGTGTAACAACCTGAAACTGCAAAATAATGGAGGAAAATGCCATTACTCACATAATTTCAAAAACATGGCCGTCTGCTGTACAGACTGCATCCTCAAATGGTGTGAACGTGAGCCTGCTTCCCACCAACACACAGAGGTTGAATGCCTTCAGCCCTAAGCACCATAAACCCTAATTATTGGCTGGCTTCTTGAGAAGAAGCCATGCCAAAGCTTGTCTAGCAATACAATTCTTGAGTGTATGAGGCTGTTCTGATAGGTTCTTTTTGGGATACTTGAACACAAAACATTCTAGTACTGTATAAATCATCTGCCAAACCTCTCCACACCACGCCATGCAATAGACCGAGAGGCAGACATAGCCTCTGGGGCTGTTCCCAAGGTGTACCACTGGTGTAGTATGTAATGAGATGCACGTGCAGTGCACAGGGATGTGCATGTTTTCTGGGTCAGGCAAGCTCAGTAGGGTTCACTGAGCCCGCAGTAGGTGCAAACTGGAGTACACAACAGGCTTACAAACATTTGAAAAAAAAGAAAACAGTTGTTGCACTAGTCCTACATGAAGAAACGGGTCAAAGAGAAGGAGAGAGGGGGAAGGAAGACACACGCACGCGCAGCAGTAGAAGGGTAAGCGCTTGAATGGCGTCTTGAGGTCGCGAAACTTGGCACCGCCCCATTCCGTTGCCCATTCCGTGCTAGTGATGAACATGCGATCCTTGCTATGCTGCTTCTTCCCCATCTCGAGAAAATCGCGAAAATCCCTGCTCAACCCTCTCTCGTCACCTTCAGACTAAAATCAGAAGATTGCAACTCTCAAACAAGAACGCAATACTCCGGATTCTCCAAACTAAAACCAAATCCTTGTCGAAGGAGGGGGATCAAAAAAACCCTAATAACAACAACAGAAGAAGTACACCGAACCAAAAAAAAGAAACCCTACCTTCACGCTCTTCGAAATTAGAGCTACAACGATAATTGCTCGGATCTTCAGAGATTCTCGAACCCAATGCTAAAATCTTTACGAAGCAACAGAACTCATAAGAACCGATCGTCGAAACCACTCCAAATTGAAGTTCCAGACGAAACCCTAATCGCGAGGGAAGCTTCCAACGTGCGCAGCTTAAGGGAAGAAACCTTAAGAGTTAGGAAACCCTAATAGTTAGTGCGTTTCAAGTGCCACAGGTAGGCGACAAATGATGTGTACAGGGCAGCTCGGCGCCAACGGGAGAAATCCTGAGGACTGGAAAGTTGAACTGCAAATCTTATTGTATTGGTGCAGGATCACTTAGCATTTACGATGGAATTGTTGGGCCATATGTCTGCTAAGGTGTGTCCTTCCTCCTGGCCTGTTGTATTGCTACTTGCTTGCTTCGCATCATTTTACTATGCTCTGAGATCGTTGTTTGTCTCAGTTGGGACTGTTAGGCACTAGGTTATGATGTTTAGAGAAGTAAGGGTTGTAAAATGCGGTTTCTTGAGGAGCTACCTGAATGTTTTGGTTTCAGCTTGCCTTAGGGGGAAGGTATTCATGTGATTACATCAAAATTGGCATGGTAATCTATGGCATATACAGAAATTGCACCTTCAACTGATGCCATGAAAGGGGGTGGTTGCTAATCCCAATGTGGATGAGTATTGCCGTCCTTTTGGCACATTGGGGTTCATTGTTGAGCTCAATATTTTCATGTTTGAGCAGTACACAAAGTCAGTGTAGGGAGCTTCCTTTTTTATCTCTGATCACTCTTTTTTTTGAACCAAAGCACTTAATTGGCAGCCATACCGGGTCCCTTGGGCTAGCCCTGCTTCCTGGGGCACACAAATGGACAGGGTGTGTACACTTTTGGAAACTGATGAAATTGTAGTTGATTGTGGGATGTCAAGCTCGTTGACCTAATCAAGGGCTCTTGTATTAGGTCCTGTGGTAGATGATACTGATGTCCTAATCTTGGTTTTGTTGCTTAACAGTATGTCATGACAGATTTTGTGATATATCTGAGCTTAGTTGAGGGCTGAAACTGGATTTGTGCATAATAGATAAGAAATTGCACATGCACTACAGCTAGGAATGTGCTAAGGTTTTAACATCTAAATTTGAGGCACCTGTATTGAGGCCAGTAAAAGCCATCTAGTTCAACTTGTGCTAAGATTATGATCTTAACAGTGACCTTAGTTTTAGGGACTTGTGCACTGTCCAGTAGTTTCTAGGCTCTCAGGACCTCTCAGTTGAATTTGCATAGGTGGAGGACTGTGTGCTTGTAGGTGCTGGTGCTCAAGTGAAAATACTCTGCTGTAAGTCTACTGGTGAATGCTGTGATGGTTTGAGGGAGAGATCTCCACAAACTTGACTGCAAGAAGACCCATAACACAAACAAGAGTGTGACTTGGAGCTTAAGTTGTGCAACCAGGAACCTGAGCATGCATTAGTTGTTGGTCAAGATTGATCCCTATGGAAGCTATCAAGACCACTGTACAGTGAAGCTGAGATGAGTGGATAAACCTTTAGGATCGCATTTGTTACTTGTTTTGTGGTTGTGTAGTGTGCCCAAAGGAGTATGTTACAGGCAGGTTAGTGTGTGCTATGCTCTGAAGCTTTGCAAGAACCTAATTCACTAAGTAACTCAATTTATTGAATGATTTTGTTGGTATTGTCAAGTTTCTTCATGGAAAAAATGAAAAAAAAAAATCACTTGCAAGGAGCTGCAGCAACAGCAAGATATGGTCACTTGAAATGGCATCTAATCTCTTCTTTTTGGCACACACATTGGCTATTGTTGCAGCTGCAAGTACTCTTGTTGCAATTGTCTGATCTTCTTGCAGTAATCTGCCCACAAATTTAGCACAACTGTACTATGAAATCTTAAGAAGACTACACATCTGCAGCACAAAGTTACATAAATGTATTGGCACTGATCTGTTAGATAACAAGTTCTTCACTTGATGTATGAATTGTGAGGATTGGATATGTTGCTGTACCTCATAAGTTCTTGAAGAGCTCCAAACCCCTCTATATAAATGTTAAGCTTTTCACTACCAAGCACACCTGCCAAGGATCTGATGCCAATTTCCCTGAAACCTGCTATTGATGGACTCCTTTCTAAAAGTGTGAAAAGTGCTTGAACTCCTTCATTTCTCATGTGAGTTATCAGTTGTTTCTCCCCAGTGCCCAATGATGCATCTACCACTGTGATACTCGCTGTATCTGGACTCCCTGGTTGCCTGAAACCTGCTAACCCTAAACCCTAAACCCTGAAAGCTGCAAATTTGGCTTCCTCAGAACTGCCCCTCCCAAGGTCTCTAAGTGCTGTATTCATTTCAACTGCCACAACCTCAAACTTTCTAGGTTAAGGCTACTCATGTTGTCCCTTGTCTCCACCTTTTGTAAGTGTGATATCTGGCTCAATACTGAGAGAGAGACCCAAAGCCTGAAGGCCACCAACCCCTGCTCCAATTTCCTCAAGATTCTCACTTTCCAGCATATGTCCCAAGATGGGGAGGGCATCCTTTAATCCTATTCCCATGCTTTGTCTGTCCAGCACCTCTGAAATATTTAAAACTGCAACAATTGCTGCTGCTTGTGTGCTTGCCCCCAAGCTACCTCCACTGGCAGGCGCATTCAAAAATGTATCTGACCATTTGGCCATGTTAACCATAGCCCTCACACCTCCACATCTTACAACTGCTGCTCAGTTTAACAGGGTGACATATGAAACAAGCTTGGCAATGGCTGCTGCTGCTGACTCTCTGATCATTGGGGAATTGGAGTTGTCAACCATTGCCACAAGTGAAGGGAGAGCACCTGCAGGATTTTGGGTTATCACAATAGCAGTCAATCACTTGACATGAAACATTCAACACATGTATTGAATTCCGTAACATCTAGCCTCAGCCACCAAGATCCACACAACCAGTGATCTGCAAACCTCATAAACATCTCAAGGAATAAACAGGAGGGAACACCTGCATCTGCAATAGCTGTTTTCACTTCAAAGCCTCCCTGTGAGGCTAGGAGCAGCAGTGCCAAAGCAGAGAATTCTAGAGCATCCGGGTTAAGCAAAGAAAGTGCATCAACAAGGGCCAATGTACCTCCTGCAGCAGGTTGGTCACTCTCTGCACATTGCCTCAATTGATCCCTCATGTTTTGTCTGTCTTGGTGACTGTAACCTGTGGTAGTATGGCAATTAAACAAGTTTAAATTATGCAAACCTAGCACCCACAGCACCATGATAGTCATGAGCAAATGTTAAGAGGATAATGGGTTTTGAATTACTGCGCCATTCAACAACTCAGAATTTGAATCATGTTGAGCAATTGTGTTGGAGCTTCAAGAGTGAGAATGCGTGACGACTAGTTTGGGTTTCACCAATATCAATGTTTGTATTTGGGCTCATTGATGGGTCCAATGTCATTGCCACAAAGGGTTGTGACTATAGGATTCGTAGGATGTATAGAAGGGTCAATCTATGAGATTGGTGTGTTAAATAATGCATCTTAGGCGCCCAGTTTTGAAATGGTGCTACTAGGCCCATTGTCCCTAGTTGTGTGTTCATGATATGGGGGAGTACAAAATAGGTGAAGCTTATTGATTGCGCATGTGATTATTGATCATTAACCATTGGGGCATGCATTGCCACAAACATGAAAACAATTAGGTTTACAAGATTTTTTAATCAAGACAAAAACAAAGGCATGCCTAATTTCAAATTCAATCGTGAAATAAGAAAAGCAATAATAAGAACGCAACATGTGTGAAACTAGAATCCAACAAGATTTTATTACAAGGAAGAAATAAAAACAAAACACAACTATGACAAGAAAACGTACCCAAAATTAGTGTTGAACAAATTAAAGGTAATGTGATGAATGTCAATGATATGGGGTTCATCTTTTAAAATGTTCATTCATAACTTGTAATGAACTTATACATAATTTTTAGTTAATTTTAAGTTCACTTCTAATTCATTTTGAGTTAAATTTTAGTTCATTTCTAATTGATTTGTAATCCATTTTTAATTAAACTTTTATTCACTTTTAATTAAATCTAAGTTCACTTTTAGTTCACACGTGAATGCATATGGGTGCACATGGGCCACATGTAGATTGGAAGCTTTTTGAAAAACTTCTTTGAACTAAGTATCTAAAGGGTATAAATAAAAATAGAATTTCCCATTACCTATTGTTTGTTCAACACCAAT
>Ga0209208_10003774_pt1 | contig 21649 bp, 10 predicted proteins | sample S1TSphfallax_3_FD_187694 | JGI IMG/M metagenome (GOLD analysis project Ga0209208, IMG submission 187694) | Host-associated microbial communities from peat moss isolated from Minnesota, USA - S1T2_Fd - Sphagnum fallax MG (SPAdes) (version 2) | ecosystem: Host-associated > Plants > Peat moss >...
AACAATGTTTGGAAAAATAGTCCTTGTTACAATTTAACAAAATCTACATTGTGTACAAGCTACAATACTCATGCAAAATGATGCAAACTTTAAATTACACACATGACATTGATAATTTTTTAAAGCCATGTCAAGCTAAGAATATGGTTTAAACTTTAATTCAACTTAATTTGTAGAGAAAATATTGTAATGTGGTAGTTATCTTTCTTGAGTGTTAGCCAACATCTTGAGTCAATCTTCTTGTTGCTTTTAAAAATTGCAACAAAAACTGTCGCAACCCTACTTTGGCCAAGTGTGGGGTGAAGCCCAACACTTGGAAAAAGTGAGGAGTTGGAGTCCTCCAGGACTCCCGAATGTTCAGAGCTTGACAGCAAGGTCCAAAACACCTCGCATTGGGGTGTTCTTGGTGTCATTGGAAAGGTCTTGAAGCGTAGATATCGAAAATGGCCTCGCATTGGCCATTTGGACATCTGTCGCCCAAGTTATGGGCCAAAGAAGGGCCGGGAGTCAAACTTGCAGTTTGACTCCCGACCACTAAAAGTCGGGAATCGACCTCTTCCCGACCTCCGAATTGAGAGTGCAATACGTCGTTGAAAAGATCTCGACGAGGGCTACAAGTTTGGTTTAGACCTCGTCGCGATTAGACTTCGCAGTCGGGAGTTATGAGCTCCCAAAGTTCCAGGATTCCACTCGGGACAATTTCGGGACAATTTCGGGACTCCAACTTGGGAGTCCCGGGAAAAAGAGCCATTCGGATGTAGTCCCCGAAACGTGGCGTAGAGTATAATAGGTGGTGGCTTCCCCCGAGTCCGGGCGGTGGTGTGTCTCGTGGTCCAAAGTGCTCGTGGCTTGTCCTAACACCCAAGGGTGTCCCGGAATGTGAACTAACCACGTGGGTGGTTTGTTTTGATGCAGATTCATGCTTGATCTACTAAATCTTCTTCCTAGTCTAATCTCTGGGCTACCAACTCGACCCTCTACCCCTTTCTAGAGTTGGAAGCCGGGAGCGTGCCTCCAAGTCTCAACTTTCCGCAACTTGACTTTGTGAAACCCTCAAGTGGGTTTCACCTCGTGACTTGGGAGCGCGTAAAAAACTCACCACGTGGATTTTGTTTAATGGTTCACTCAATATTTGGGGCAAAGTGACAGACTTATTTAGATTCTAGCTATGCTCAAGATTGATGAAATCATTGTCAATGTCATTTTTAATAAAAGTCACAATCTAACACTTTGTGAACCATTGTCATATGGTTATGATTGCATTCTTAGTGTTGTTACCTTCAAATTGTTGTTGTGGAATTTTTTTAGAAATTTTATAAATATAAAATTGTCCACTTTAATCACCATTGGTGTTAGAGGGTGTGGTTTGACACCAACCACTGCCTTATATGTAGATCTTTCTATGCTTCTTGTTTAGATGTTTGATTGTAAAGAGAGAAGCTAAAAGGAAAAGGAAGTCTACCATCACAAGATTTTTTGCAACCTTGAATGAAGATACCGTTGGTGTTTTTTATTAGTTATGGCTCTTTAGTGTGGGCTGCTATCATGATTGAGTCCGAAGGTTGCTTTTGGAAATATTTCAAGATGCAAAATTTTAAATGAAATTTTGCTTTAAAATTTGAGCAAATTATTATGTAGTAATTTACACCCACTATTGGGAGTTGATCATGGTCTACAAAAATTGACATGATGGTTACCTTCAAGTATTTTTGTGGGTTTTTCTTTGCAAAGTCACATACATATGTATGTCACATTTTAGACTAAAACTAATAATAGTGGGGATCCTAACAAAGGTAAGGTGAAAGCAAGCCAATAAAACTAAACAAAACCATTGTACATGAACAATGGAAAGAAGGTGCTAGCAATATTACTAAAAGTAGAGGCTAGAAACTAATGAAAACAAGCTTCTAAGCAAACAACACAAATGTCTGCTCACTCTCTTGTCTACAATGTTTAAACAAATTACAATTCTAAGTTTGCCTCATTCTATCAAAAGTTTAATGAATAAAAGATGTCTCCATCCTTTTTCCACATTGGAATAAAGGTTTATTGCTACAAAACAACAACTAATTTAGTTGGGGCAGTCGCCAAATGTATGTTGTTGGAACAAGCTTCACCTATCCAAAACCTTCAAAAGAGGCCAAGAAATTTTGCAATGTTTGGAGTTTACTATTTGTCACATTTAAGACAATGGCCATTAGGCCATGTTTCTCAGGAAAAATGTATGTTGAAATGCTATGTGGGTGCTTCTAGTTTATCATTTTTGACCACCGAAGTCCCTTATGTGAGTGTGTAGATGGACTCCATATGGTGTGACCAAATGTGTGATATGTAAACAAGAGTTGCATTAAGATGCCAATCATGTGGTTATAAAAATGTATGTATGTGTAGTCAAAATATGGTACATTACATTGCATTAAGGAGAAAACACTCTCACCATGGGTGGGCGCTTCTAGTTTATCATTTTTTATAAACATATTACCAACTAAAAATCAAGTATTTGATTGGAAACACTAAAATTAGGTATTTAATTCTAGACAAGAGCTAATAAACTTTGCTTTGTTAGTGGGACATCTTTCAAAAACAAATTGCAAGATCAATCTATGAAAAAAATAGTCAACCAAAATGACAAAAAACCCCAAACAAGAACAAGAAAAAATTTCTAGTTCTTTTCTAAAAATTGTTATCAAGGCACCCAATTTCAAGGAAGGTATGTTCAATATCACACAATTTGATTTTTAAAACCATGTAGTTAGATTTGAGCTAACATCCAAAATATGATATTCATCCATCACTTTTCAACTTCATCCACCAAAGTTTGTTTCATCTAGTTGGATGGCATTCCATCCATTAAAAGTTCATGTCAAACCAAATCCACAACAAAATTCATCCATGGAAAGAATTTTAAATAACACGTCATCCATGGGCATCCACTAATGCGTTCATATTCATTTCATGGAAGTTCATTCCCATGGGGTCATATTCATCCATCAAAAAACTTGATATGGTTGGGTTTATGTCAGTTTCATCCATTATGATTTAGCCTAGTATGTTGACATAAATTTGTTTTTGTTGATTATTTTATGTCATTCAAGAAGAGTTCATGTCCATTGTAAATTCATTTCATCTAGTTGGTTCAAATTTATCCAAAAAAAAAATCATTATATATGTTTCCACTCTACTACATTCATGCATTAACCTAATTTTCACCCGATGTGATTGTATTCATCCACCCAAATTTCTTCAATCATCATGGAACTCAAATTTCCAAAGGTTAAAGTTTTAGTAAGTGTTCTTAACTCCATAAAAAAATATGTCCTTTTGTTTTGCAAAGAAGACATACAAAGAATACCAACTACTTGCAATTGGAGTGCAACCCAACTATCATAATTTTCAAATTTGAGTAGAAGGTGCTTGCAAAAGATATTTTGTTGCAAAGGAATTTCCATAGTAGTATTCAAAAGTTCATGAACTTCCATCAAATGGGTTGTGGTGAGAGGATCAATAACTGATGATCCCATTTTGTACAAGAGTGAATGCAAATGCATTACATAGATTATTCAACAATTGTGCAAAGATTTCTAAACCATAAATTATTGGATTTTGGAACTAGGGTACTATGATTGTGAAATGTGGCTAGGATATTTGTTCAAGTTTTTTTTTGATCTAGTAAGCCAAAGGAAAAGTTTGTACAACTTGTTTTATCACTTATGGATTTGCCTTTGATGTGTGAAGGGCTTGAGTACGTATCTATTTTTTTCTTCTTATTGTAATTTTTTGTTTAATTTTATTTTCCTTATAAAAAACAAAGGATACCCTCTAAAGATTATGTTAAAGAGGACTAGAAGGTTGATCAATAAGAAAAATTTCTTTTTGGAATTTCATTTTTTGGAGTATTTAAAATGATTTTGTATGAAGTCTTGTAAATGGGGAGTTTTTTGTAAGCACATTTGGTTTTTGTTCTTCTTTGTTGTCCTTTTTGTGTGTATTTTTTCTATCCTATTCTGATTTTTTATTTTTTTTAATCTATTTTTGTTGTTGTTTCTTATTAGCAAGTGGGATTGCTAAGTCTTCCCATTCTTTTTAGAATTGCAACAAAAACTCGGTACAAAAATTAGTGCTTTCATTAGCCTTTACTCATTATTGGAAGTTGAAATCTATGAGAAAGTTGTAATAAAGAAATCATTATCATACATGCTACTATTGATGGTCCCTAAACATGTGTGAGATTGACACTATTGGTCAAATTTCTTTCGTGTTTTTTTTTTCCTTGGTCTTTTGTACTATTTTTTCTTTCTTTTTTGGGAAATTTTTGTGGCAAGTTGAAGTCTTAGCATCAGTTTGTTTTTTCTTAATTGTGAAAATGGAGATTTCTTGATTTTTATGAGAGATATTTATTTCATTGTTCTTGGTTCCTAATTTGAGTTTCTTTGTTGATTCACATTGTGGTAAAAAATAGGTTAGTAATTAGATTTTATGAACATCATAAGGTTTAAAAGAGATCAACATGAATTCCTTGGTTTAAGGCACATTTCAAAATTTGGCATATTTTTGGTGTATTTGAATGACACAGAATATATTCAATATCAAGTACTAAGTTTGAGGTTGATTTTTATTTTTTTGTTTAAATTGGCATCATCAAATGTCATAATACATGTTTCAAAATTATCATTACAATCATCAACATTTTTATTGTAAAGGGGATCAATAAAATCATTTTGAAAGTCATTTTAAAATTGTGATGTTCATTTTCACTTTGTCTCATCATTCTATTAAAATCTCTTGATTCCTTGCATTCATGCAATATTGCAATGTTTTTTTATAATACATTTATCAAAAGATGAAATGTATGAATGAATGAAATTTACATTTTCCATCCATGAAATGTTTGCTAATTGTTTTATATCTTCATAAGTTCAACAAGGAGTGAATAAAATGAAAATAACATAAGAATAATTTTCAAGTTCATTTTTGGGTGATGGTATTTTATAATGCTATATAATGCAAATATGAAGAAAATTATATTTATGAAGTGTGTGTGTGTGTGTGTGTTTTTTAATGATTTAAAGAAAATTGATGATATCATGTGTCGTTTACCTTAAATTACTTAGTAGCAAATTCATAAGGAGAGATATTTTACAAAACATATCGTTTATTCTAATTCCAATGACGATAAATTTTGAGGAATTGGTATATAGATGATTTTGGGAAATCTATTGTATGGTCCTCCTTGGACAATTTCAGAGACATTTATTCTCATATAGTTGTCCCTAGACATTTGCTATTGTATGGTTGTCCCTAGACATTTGTTATCGTATGGTTGTCCTTGGACATTTTAAAGGACAATTCCAAAATGAACTACTTCATTTCCAAGTCTAACTACCTCATTTTTCCCCTAATGATTACTTCACTCTTTTTCCCTAATACCTACCTCCATCCTTATCACTACCTCACATTTTTCCCTAACAACTATCTCACTCTTTTCTATTACTCACCAACATGGATATGAAAAGGAAAATTAACATGTGTCTTTTCATGTCCATGTTATTCATATTAATTCAAATTAAATTTGACATTGACATAAATAATGATGGATTATGGAAACCATATGAAAACATAAGAAAGAAAGAGAGTTGATCATCATTGGTAGTGTGCGACAATGCAAAGCCCAAATGTATTTGCATAGTTCAATTTGGTTCATGAAAAAAAAAGTCTTTGAAAGGTACTTGAATAGGTACCCATGTTGTTAAGCAAGGAGTCCAAGCTGCAATTGGTGACAAAGAGTATTAGGACCTTAGTTTTCATGCAGACAATGAGAAGAGGTTTGCATTGAATTGCAAAAGGTCACTTCGGTTGATGAAAAACATCTTCCATGCAGGGAGGTGCTTTCAAATACAAACAAAAAACCCTTGTTAGTGCTGTAGGATTCCAAACCTAGAGCAGTTGATCAAAATTCTATTACTATGCCCTTGATCCTCCTTTACCTACCCATGAGTTGATCCATATCTTAGTGCATGACTCTAGAAACATGCCTCTGAGAAGGGGTTGGCTGCATCCTAAAGTCATTTGCTGTCTAGTAGTTTTACATCCAGTTGAGTTTTCAACCCTTGGACCTTTATTTCAAGCAAACTACCTAGCCTACAGATTTTGCTCAAGCCATCTTGAGATCCTCTTGTTGCAGCTCCTCTGTACTACATGCAGCTGAGAACTGGCACATTAGGAAAATCTAGATCTATCACCTCACAAAAAAATTCTCAGTTATTTTTAGGAATTGATCATGTTTAGCCCCCCAAATGCCTGACATTGCTCAGAGGCTTTCAAATAGTACAATTTGGTCAGACTTCAAAAATTCTTAAATGTACTCACTACCACATCAGACAAGTAAATTCAGGCTCTGTTGTTGGGGTACTATACACCTAGAACTTAATATTCACCAGGATGTTTAGCCCTGCAGAAAGGCATACACACCTCTAGCCTCAATCTCACTATTGGCAGAAAAACAAAAGGATAATAAACCTTGCATCCCAACAATCATTCCCCTTTTGGATTGTCATTGTGGATGTGTTTTTCTACCGAGTCGTTGGTAGGGGGAATGCCTTACATTCAATCATTTTCGATTGATGAACCTCTATACATTTTCCCATATAGCATTGTGCTTCCAAGGAAGAAGCCCTCAGCCCTCTAGTTAACCTGTGTTACCCACCCATTGTGCCCTTCATGGGCTGAGTTGGATAGTAATTACCTTGAACCTGGCAAACACATATTACTTGCTCATATGCACCTTAATTAGTAGCCGCATGGTTCCTTTGGCTATCTGAGTGCTAAATGCAAAGACGACTTGGAGTGTCCTCATTTTTGAATTTGTGCACAAAATACAAGGTTGAGCTGATGAAATCAGTTGGCAGTATTAGAAGTTAGTGTTAGCACCTGGGGTTGATCTGCAAAGAATCCATGAGTTCTACTCATTACAGTGTGAAAGAACCAGAAAAACCATGCAAAGATTGGCAGAGCATTTTCTAAAACATTTTCTCAGAGAGCTTGATTTGATGGTCCCTTGCATAAGGTAAATCCTTTGTACACTACCGTTCAAACTTGCGGTCAGCTACCATTCGGCGACGCTTGCCATGATCATCTTCTCGTGTACGTGGCCTCTCATCTTCCTTATCCCGTGGCACACGAGGTGCCACCCTTTCTCCCCGTTCCCATTCCTTATCCTTTTCTCGATCCCGTTCCCGTGGCTCACGGAGAGCTTCACGCTCTCCCAGACGATGCCGCTCTCGCTCCCACTCTGGATCTCGGTCTCCAACCCTCTCGTCTCGTCGTCTCCTCTCTGCAGCAGCAGCTGCTGCCCACTCAGACTCTGCCGGTCCCCGTTCTCTCTCCCTCACAGGACCCACCCTTCCCCCAAGCTCACCAGCATAGCCAAATTCATTCATCTCATCTGCATATACACCTTCACGCATATGCCTGGCATGCTCTTCTCCACCCCAGCCTGGCATCCCCACTTCACCCCATCCTACTGGTGGTCCCTCCATCCCCCCACCAGGCCCCATTCCAGGACCATTTCCATTTGGTCTCCCAAAAAATGCTGGGTTCACATGAGCAGGCACACCTGGCAAGCCTGGTCCCATTGGTGGGAAAGGAGGCCCAATGCCAGTAAAAGGTGGACCTCTAGGCCCAAAGCCACCGCCTCCACCAGGTCCCATACCATAGCCTCCTCTTCCCATTGGAGGACCAAAGCCTGGATCAAACCCTGGGCCCATCATTCCTTGGGGAGGCATCATCCCTCCTGGAGGACCTCCCATGCTGTTACCCGGGGGCCCAAAGGGGGCAATTCCACCCCGGGCTCGACCACGACCAGGTCCCTGATTTCCTCTTCCACGGTCCATCCCACCTTGACCCCGTCCTTGTTTGTTACCATACCCACGGCCCCCATCACCCCCAGGTCCAGCTGCAGCTGCACCCCTACCGCCCCCCTCTACTTTTTTTCCCTGCCCTGCTTGTCCAGGGCCTTGGACACTCGCCTGATTTTTCCCGGTCTGAGCAGCACCCATCTGTTTGATGGACTGTGGGGATGCAAAGGCAACCACACAAGCCCGCCCATTAAAAACCCGCCCATCCATTTTTTCTTTACACATTCTAGCTCCTAATGCATCATAGAATTCCACCTGACAGTAGCCCTTGGACTTCCCACTTGCTTTCTCCTCAAAGAATTTTAGGTTCTTAACTCGGCCATACTCAGAAAGAGCTGCTTCCAGTTCTGCATCTGTTGTCCACCATTGAAGCTCTCCAACAAAGAGCATCATGCCACCACTCTCGGCAGCCTGTCCAGTATGCTTAGCGATGTACTCACTTGCTACATTGCTGTTAACTGCTCCTCCCCCATTGCCGCCCACTGCACCTCCACCTACAGAAGTGTTCACTATTAGTGACAAGTTAAGGTCAAAACTTTGTCAAAGGCTTCATTAGCAGATCTGAAGCTCTCTAAAGTTGATGGTGTTCTCAGATGAACTAGGGTTAGAGCTAGAGAAACAAAGCCAGGGTAACCCTGAACTCAAATTCAGATAATGATATCAGACAAAAACCCTATACAAAATGACACTACCAGGAACAACCCTACCAGAAAATGGTTGTAAATCCACAAGTGGTTCAAAAGTAGATTTTCAAAACTTGACCAGTGTCCAACAGCAGAGGCAATTCACTATCTGGTTCATCCCTGATGGAGATAAAATGGCACTCTCTTCAGCCCAAAAAAGGTCTGCACAACCACCTGAACAAATGTGTTCAAAGCTGCCATAACTGATCAGCCAGGATGGTTGTCAGCCTTACTAGAGGGATTGGTTATTGGTTTTGGACAGTAACAGTATAGCTTAACATGAAATACGATTACAGAAATATTTTCGTTCACTATGGAGAACTTTTCAACACTTGTGTTATATGGAACATGGGGTTGAGGAAAGAATGGGATACAGAACAATGGAAACTCAAAACTCTGATAACAGAACTGCCCACAAACTCAATTGACCAGCAACACAGGAAAGAAGCTTTGAGTTCAAGAGCTCATGCAGGTTCCTTCTGAAGGAACATTTTCAGTAGAATTTACCTTGGAGATCTATGCCAGGGTGATACAGAAGCACAGAAAGAAAGACTTGAGTTCAAGAGCTCAGGGAGAGGTTTCATCTGAAGGAACACTCTCAGTAGAATTCCCCTTGGAGATCCATGCCAGGGTGATTCTACCAAAGCACAAGGTGTCCACAAACTCTGGAAAAGGGTTTACACATATGGAGGGGACTGAGCTTAAACCTGGGAAAAAGGGTTTTGAGATATAATAGAGAATCAAACCTGAAGGACCAGCTGTTGATGGCACCCAAGCTGTAGTCCGCCCGATACCTGCAGCTTCACTGCCAGAAATGCCATTCAATCCACCACCTGCAATCGGCATGCTCTTGCCAACCCTATCTTTGAGGGAAGTCGGTTTTCCAGGTTGCCCTGATAGGACTCCCAGCTCCATCCCATGTTCAAGTTTAGATTTGACATCAGATGGACCTGCCACCACCACCTCCTGCTCTCCATAAAAGTTCTCCATTCCATCTGCTTGAGACCCCAACTGTGGATCCCCACCAACTGCATGGAACGCTTCAGCTTGGCGCGGCTGAGCTTTTAGAGTCCCTTCCTTTGGAGCTCCAAACCCTTGCAGTTCCTCTGTATCTCCAATCGTGGGATACTCTTCCTCCTCATCCCCACCCGAGTCCGCATCACCATAGACGGCTGGGCCTCCTCTTCCGCTCTGAAGCGGATGATGTGAAGGAGAGTGCGGTGTGGTCGAGAACATACCCACATTCACATCGCCGTAGAGGTCTTCATACTCCTCATCCTCGAGCTCCTCCTCTTCCATCAAGCCGGCAATAGCAGCAGTGCCACCTCGTTCTCCTCCTCTCAACCCCCCTGTCTCCAACAGCTCGTCATCCTCATAGTCCAGTTCGTCCTCCCCGTTATCCGCAAATGCCATTACTGCAGCGCCAGCAGCAGGTCTGCAACAATCTTATTCTCCACAGACCCTCGCCAACGAGAAGAGGTCGTCAGCGGAGCTCACCTCGTATCCATCTTTCTCCTCTGCAGCAAGAATTTCTGCCCTCCTCAAGATTTCAGCACACTTCTGTAACCCTAATACGGAGCTTCAACCTCTCTGCAACTTTCCTGCTCTCTCCTCTCGGAATCCCACACTCGGGATTATACGCCCTAGAATACTGTAAATACATACGTACAATACTCGTATTGTACACCTAAAATACGAAAACAAAGGAGCTTTAATGCCTTCAGTTAGAGGTCAATACAACCTCTAAACCACTGATTTTTTTGTGGCGAATTTTTTCCATTTAGCCAAAAAAAAAAAAACTTTGTAGAAAAGAATATTATGTCATAAATGGCCTTTTTGTTTTGGGGGGGAAAAAATTGCAAAAAAAAAAAATCATCATAATTGCTTACAATATGAAAGGGTGTTATATATATATATATATATTATTTTGAATATCACCAAATTTGGCTTCATATACTTATAGATGATTGCCACTTGAATAACATCACAAAATTGGAAAATAATAATAATAATAAATTTAAAAAATTTAAAAATTTAAAAATCATTCCAAACTAGTCTTTACCCCTATTGTGTAGTTATTTGAATTTATTAAAAACTTACACCTAGAATAGGTACTAGGATTGTAAACCTAAAATTCCAAAGGACAAAAGCATCCTACAATGAATAAAAAATAACACACAAAAAATCCTTGATAATACGAGTTTTATAGTGTATAATTTTGACAATGCCAAAAATGATTTTAAAAAAACATTATGTCTATGTTCATGGCAAAATAATCATTTTTTTCAAAAAATAATTAATTGCACATTCTAAACATCCTAGTACATAAGGTTTTTGAACAAATTTATAATGAATTTTATAAAAATCATGTAAAAAAGGACTTCAAATTTTTTTTTCATAAGATTCTTTTCAAAAGTCCTTGTACTTCCATGCCATCTTGAAAATGGTTTGTATATCCTTATTTTGAACTAATTATAAAACTTATGAATTTTGAAGATTAATAAATGATCTCGTCATTATATATTTTTGGAAATTATGAGTGCATATGCACACCTTTTATGAACAATTACATTGCACACCATAAAACTAAAAAAATCCCCCATTTGAAATGTTTATATTGGTTTGATTTTGTTTGTTTTTCTTTCAAAGGTATCATAATTGTAATAATTACATTGACTCCCTTTAAAACAATTACTATAATAAATGGGTGCACCATACACTTTCATTTGCATAGGTGTAGTAAAAAAACAACCTATTACTAGATTTTATGGGCATTTTAGTTTGCAAGTACCCAAAACAAGAGAATTTTCATGCTCTCGGTTCCTTGAAGTTTAACATGACCTTTAAACTTGTTTTGACTATTGTTGTGTAGTATTTGAATCTATTAATAACTATTTGTTTCAACTTTGTAAATATTTTCAAAATCAGAAAACCACTCATTTTAGTGCATCAGGGAAAAAAATCATATTTAAAGAATTATTTTTCATGTTCTTTTCTTAATTAAAAAAAAACCATTACTTTTCATTAGACTTCTTCAACCTTAATAAGGACCTTCCAACTTTGCAACCATTTCCATTTCACAATCTCATATTCCAAATTATACACTATGAATATTAAGATTACAAGCTAAAAATACTTTTAATTTTTTTTTACTATTTTCAGTTCTTTAAATGTAACACAACTTCTAAAATAATCTTTTGCTAGTGTTGTGTGGTTATTTGAATTAAAAAGAAACATTGGTTTTAATTTTTTTAAATAGTTTTTAAATAGTTTTGGTTTTATGAAGAAAAAAAATTCAAAGTTGGAAATTATTGGTCTCAATTATTTGAATCAATATGAGTTCCACAAAAATCTTTACTAATGTTGTGCAAATATTTCTTTTCTTTTTTAAATTTAATTTCATTTTTAAAAAATCATAATCAAATAACCAAAAATGTGGTTTAAATAAATAAATAAATAAATAATTGCCAATCTTGGCTATTTCAAAAACCTTAAAGAGTTAATTTTTTGTGAAAGAATTGATAAATAACAACTAGCTTTGTGGGTGGTTTTTTTTTTTTTCACAATTTAAGAACCATAATTATATATTTAAACTAGTTTTATACTCTTTTTGAGAACCATGATTATGAATCCTAATAATCTTAAGAATTATTAAGGGTTTTTTATTTTCAATAACCACCTAACATTAGTTTTCACCAATTGTTGGGTGAGTATTTGATTCATTAACAATTGTAAATTTTGGTTTTTTAAAAGTATTTTAGAATCGAGTATTCTCTAGTTTGATTTATTAAAGAATAAAAATGAAATCAAAGAATTGTCAGTGTAGTTATTTCAAAACCTTCATTTAGAACCAATAGTGTTGTTCATCAAAGAATCAAATTCAAAATCACAAGTTTTGGTTGTTTTGAAAACCTAAAAGAACTAATAATTTTCATGAATGAAGTAGCAAATAACAAATGATGTGAAAAATAGTTTTTTTTAGTATTTTGAAAATCATGTTGATATATATATATATAATTTTTAAATTTTTTGCAGAATCATAACTCTACAATCCACGAACCACTTTGGGGTTCTATTCATGTTTATGATAATTGCCCAACATCTTTAGTTAAGGAACAATCACATTTAATCATTTGATTATTCACATATGAAAGAATATTAGCAATTTTTAATATTTAATTTAAAAAATTAGGCAATTTTTAATAAACCAGTTTTCCATTAATAACAATTAGTCATATGTTGTTGAGTTTTTAAAGTATTACAACAAATTATTGGGGATAGTCTGCGACCTCCCATGGCCCCAAATCCAAGAAATTAAATAAAAATTGAAGATTATTTTTTACTTATCTCCCAAAATCCCAAATGCATTGAATAAAAATATAATGAAAAAAGGGTTGTATCAAATCCAAAAAGTCCTACAATTGAAGTTAAGAAATGTCACTTCAACTTTTGTGGTGGTTTTTAGACATATTTGATTCTTTTAGCAACATTTGGTGGTTCTTTTAACCAACAATTTTTACAAGAACTAATAATCATCAATATTTTGGTAAATAATTGAGTTGAAAATTGGCTTGGATTTGAACAAGATACTATCTATGCCTACCCAACCATAATATTTGCATCACAAGTGAAACCAAAATCTCAATATCTTACAAAAACTAGATTTGCAAATTGACAATTGAAAAAATCTTTCAATAATCCTTTGGTAATGAGAAAAGTATATATTGTTAGTCCATTTTTCACGATTTCAAAGTTATTTGAAACCAAAGATGGCTAACACCTAGATAACAAAACCTTAATTTCAATCATGATCGAGCTATTACAAAATTCTTCCTAACCTAAAAATACCCTACCACCTACAACTACCATGTCTACACATAGGAGCCATGTTAACCATCTACACCAATGTGTTGCTACCATCATCTCGCATTGTGGACACTTGTTGAAGAGTTAACCTAGTTGTAATGTGATAATTACATTTTTGTCACCAAGTTATTGTTGTTCTTGCACTATTTACAATTCCATCTTTTGCTATTTTGTCAAGAAATTTTCATTCCATTGCTTGAGAAGTACAAACACAAAGTAGTGGAAATAGGATTCAAACATTAAAAAAATTAGCTCTTGTTTTGTTTCATTGTGATTGTCCTTATATATTTTTGTCAATAACCCACCACAAGCTTCTCACAAAATCTAGAGTTTTGATAATTGTTGGAAATAGGAATAGTTGTTAATGACATTTGGAAAAGAATCAAATACAATCACCACCATGGAAATGGGTTACAAAGGTGAAACATTTTGCCTTCTAGACAACTAAATATATTTTTGTGTATGACCAAGATATCACTTCTTAATTGCAAATTAACTAGTGCAATTGGTCATTGTCTCTAATGGTTGAAGCAAAGATCAAGAAAATCAAGAAAGATAATTCCATGAGTGGTGGCAACAAATTGTCTAGGTAACATTCATTTTTTGCAAATATTTTTGAAATGACACAGGTGATAGTCAAGGGATAATTTTGTGCAAATTGCATTTGTTGCACCATGGGATGGAATGATCAATGCATCATACAACTACAATATCACTACATCATGACACACAACAAAACATCACAACACCCTTTGATTGTTTACAAGAGGAGCTTTTGTGTGGTTGATGGTGAAGTTCACTTATACCTGGTAACTCTAGTTTCACTAAATTTTTGGTGCTTTGTGATTTCTTGTCACAACTACAACAAATATAGTCTCTTCAAATGCTTGTCAAATAGATGGAGTTTGGAATTGGAATGCATGAAATTGAAATGATTGCAATTGAAATTTTTGCTAAAACTCTTTGAGATCTATGTTATTTTCTTGTGTAAAATTGAATTTGGCAACAATGTTGTCATCTTTGTGAGAATCCATTCCAAATGCATTACAATAGATCATTGAGAACAATAGCAACAAAATTGTGGAGATCCTTGAAGTGTGTGAAGATTCTTGAAGTGCAAGGATGTTCACAAAAGCTTGTAAAAGCTACAAAGATTCTCAAAGCACAAATTATATGATGCATTGTGCATTGGGATACAGGTGGGAGCATGTGCAAACATATCAGTAGGTTTGATTTTGACAATATTTCATAACATTGGATTATCCACCCTTTTTCTGAGTTGTAATTTACCACAAATTTTTGTACAGACACAATGCATCTTGCAATTCTATGAACATACATTTACCAATGGATTGACTCCAAGTGTGAACAAACCAATGTTCAACTTTGATCAAGGGTTTCCAATTTCTTATTATTAGTTCAGAATTCAAGGCAATGAAATTGACATATTTTGCTACTAGTAGATATCTGTTGCATGAAGCATTCAGTATTGTGCATCAATCAATCTGTGAATTAGGCATACTGGCTACTAGAGTCACAAAGAAGTGCCTTTCCCATGGATGCGGAAATGGCTGCTCTAAAATGTGGTCAAACCCTAACCCAAAAACCCCCATTCTAAGAGATTACAAAATCATATCTTCAAGTTAATTAAATTCCAAAGCACCAAATTGAGATGTTAGGGTTTTGAAGTGTAACACTCAAAAAGGTCTTCAGCTTTGCACTGACTAATGCATTGACACCTTTTAAGGCTGGCAACCACAAACCTTTAGCTTCGGCAGAAAGGCCCTCAAATGTTTGAATAGCAGAGTCTCCAAAAACAAAGTTTCAACCTTCCAGACCTGCTTGTGACCTTTGTGTAAGTTTGAATCTTAGAAAAGTAAACTTAGGAGTGCCCTTCAAAATACACTACCTAACCAATGGACATAGCTCCATAACTAGGGTAACCCTGTCCAACAGCCAATTGTACAGAAATTCTCATGACAGTTAGAATATCTAATAACAGCACAGTGCTCGAAAAAACCATACAGAATTTGACAAGGTACCATATACATGCCCATTTCAAATTTCACTCATGACCTCTGACTTCAGATACTATCACGAATTTGCCCAAATTTGCAGTTGCCATGTAACATTCAGCTAGGAGGGGGAAGGCTTCCAGTGATTCTACTTCAAAGGTCCATCACCTGTTATTATACCCTTACACCATTCTCACTCCATAAAAACAGCAGACTGAGAGGAAGCTTAAGCTCCAAACAACAACACACTTTTTAAGGCCCCCTTGCACTTCAGGACACCAATCACCTATACAGTAGTTTGTACTGAATTCAATGCAATAGTGATTCAGCTCAGCAGCAGAGTAAACAAATTCTAGGAATGTCCTGGTGGATTCACATTTGAATATCCAGGTAGTCAAGAGACATGCAGAGGATATGATACCTTGTTCAATAGGGCAGAATGTATAGACAAGCCCCTTCTGAAGAGTCCTTCAAATGCTCAGTATCCAGACATAGAATGTTGCAACGAAACAAAAAACACAAGTATACCCCTGCACTCACAAGTTAGGATCTTATTGTGCCTGCAACCAAGGGATACTTGTGATGCTTGAGACCAAAGAAAAAGATACTTTCACGATTAACCACTTTTGCTTTTTGATGGGAGACTGCAAGCCTCACTGTTGAAGACTCCAATGATTAACCGTTCCGGTTTCACTTTTTGACCGAAGATTCTGAAGCCTCACAATGGAAGTTGACTCTGCAATACCCACAGAAGGATTCAAAGTTTCTGTTTCAATCCACAGTAGAGATTTAGAATGATAACTTAGTACACGTGTGATATGCTGACAAGTACCCTTCAACCAATCTTTCAAACCACATGCAGGCTCTGCACTTGCTATTAACATGAGAGTTTCACAGTAAAATCACAGCAGAAGGTTTGTAATCCACAAAATCTCTTGAAATTCTCTTTCATCTGAATCACTACATCAAAAGATCTAGTGACTGAATGTATACAACATATCACAACCTCCTGACTTTGACCATACAGTAGTGGCCCTTAAAAATCACATACCACGCTTCATTAATTCCCAGCTGCATAAATTCGTGTCCATTCCCTGGCTGCTCCCAAAGCAAGCATATAACAGAAGTTGTTGGTAAGTAATGTGATGCTGCAAAACAGCTTCATTTGCAGTTGGAAATAGCACACATACATCATCAATCAGCAAGCTTATGTTGTTCCAAACTCCAAAACAAAGCACAAAAACCCCCCTATTTCAACAGACTAACCAACCTGACCATAAATACTGTTTCAACCATACATGACATTTGCAAACCAGTTTCTAAGCCTGTATTGCTTTGAACAAAAATACACTCAATAAAGTGATGCACTCTCAGAAAATTGATAGCACTCAATTGAGATACAGACCTGTTGCTACAGCCTCAGCTTCATCACTCTTCCAGTGCTTAGCAATATTCTCTGCCAGAGGGTCATCTGGATTGGGTGCACTCAAGAGTGCCTGAATACTGCCAGAATTAGCAAACATGAAATACTGTCACTGAGCTGCACCAGGATCTGCTCCAAATCCTCTTAACAATCAGCATTCTAAACTTAACAGTAAAGTGACCTTAAAAGCAGCACCAAGTGACCCTTTTGAGAGCATACAGAACCCGCAACAAATGAAAATATTTCCAGTACAACTCAAAACTATTTAGATGTGGAAATTTCCCAAAATCAACAAATAAGCAAAGGGACCAAAACCATCAAAATCTGAAGTCCAACCTGAGCAAAACTGTTCGAATCTGAAGTGCAGGGCTCCACTTGTCCTTAAGTATGTCTAAGCATATGCGCCCCAGCTGTATACACAAAAAGAGTACAGATCCTGTTGTGCTAGATGTACTCTGACAAAATTGGCTGGAGTTCTCGATGACATTGAGGATACATGCAAAGACACAAAAACAATAAGAGCTACCAAAAGCAATGGAGCCAAAAAGATACAGAAAAGCTCATCTATATGGTTGTAATACTAATTGTAGACTTGTAAGATTTGGTGGAGAGAGACAGAGAGAGAAAGACTGAGGAAAAGGAAGAAATCAAACCTTATCAATATTGGGATGGTAAATCTTGGTCAAGAAGCGGACCTGTCAGGAAAGAACAAGAACCAAACAAGACAGAAAGGAACAGAGGCTCCTCTTGTGAGGCAGATCAACCCAAAGCTGCTCCAAAGCATGCTGACCAGGTTCATATCCCATTGCAGTTCAACTTCAAAAGTTATAATATTCACTTTCTCCCTACCATTGACATTATAAGTGTACCAAGTAATTACAGTTTATTCTGGTGCCTTAATTACAGAAGGCACAGTTTCTCATTTGAAACCCATGTGGCTATTATTTTTAACCTGGAATTGGCTTCTCTTCTATCATCTACTATCTAGTTCAGGGAAAAACCAATATTCTCATTCCTTGTCACTAACATTTGTGTAGTTAATTACCCCAAAAAATTAACTGGTTGGCTGTAGTAAAACAGAGGACACAATTTTGCACACGCACACACAAAGCCCATGCGTAGTGGAAAGCAACTCCCCTTCGACAAATTGAAGAGCCACCAGCATAGTGGAAAAACCAAGGCAGTAATCATGCAAATGTGACCCATAGCATCAGTGTGAGGACACTATTCCAACATACCTTTGGTGCAGCCATGGGATACTCTTCTGGTAGAAAAAGCTCCAGCTTGAACACCCCACCTATGACCATTGTTCCAAGATGATTGTCAAATAACCATAATGTGCCCCACACATTTCTTGACCAAACTAAAGTCATACTGAAAACCCCATAGAAAAGAACTGGAGTGGAAAAAAAAATGGCCAAGTGGAATCTGGGCAATGAACAAAATCAAAGAGAAGAAAAGGTCAAAACTCATCTATTCAGACCAGAATTGCAAGAAAAAAGTCATCCCTGATGTGCAGAGAAACTTGCAAACCAAAAGTTTAACAAACCTAGCAAAACGTTGTGTGAATGAGAACCAGAGTTCAAAACCTTCGTATGGAGACTGCGACGGTCCCAATATCATGACATTGAAGTAGCGCAAATTGTCCTCTGATGGTGATGCACTGATGCCCGGTGCTGCCACAAATCATACAACCACTGAAGCTGGAAGCCAACTTAATTTAAAACCTAAATCTTCCTAAGGGATGGCCCCAAGCAGGCATTGTTGCAAAGTCTCAGGAATAGAAATTAATTGTTAGAGGACCACTTGTATGGTGGCCATCACACAAAGGTATGATGCCACATACAATGTGAGAACAAGACTGTCATAAGCCAACCAAAATTGTCAATTCATTTCTTGTGCTTCATACAACAATGACAATTTCCGGAGCAATTGATCTGTGCTGGCAACATTTTCACCACGCAACGTTTCCATAAAAATAACACTGTATGAGACCCTGATTTGTGAAGCAAAAAGAAAAAAAAACGTACCTGGCTCGCTCAGCAAGCGCTGAGTTTCCTGCAGGTAAAAGGCAGCCATTCATCAGAATCTCGAGAAAAACACTTGAAATATCGACTTGGACATACACATGATGCATAGACTATCCTGCCACCTGGGTCACAGATCCGCCGGAGACCTACACAAGATGACTAAACTATACACCATCGACTGCTTACAAGAACACTTAGGTCAAAACCTCCGAACAAGTCATCATCCCCCGAAAAGAAAGGAAAGAAAACAAAACGCAAAACACCAGCACTGACGTCTCGGTAGCCATATTTACAGAACCAACGACCAGAGACAGCCGGAGAACAACGGAGGACAAGGAGCATACCTTGATGATTCTCCGGGGAAGATTAGTGCTCGCCATGGACACACCGCACAGATAGATGGCTCACACACTTTTCTCCGGCCTTTTCCCTGCTCTGCTCCCGTGCTCCCTCAGTCCCTCAGGCTCTGCCCCCCGAAGCACCTCTCGATGACGAAACCTGTAAAAGCTTGAAAAAGCGTGTATTGGCAAGTATTTGTGGATGACTGCTATGTTGCTGTACGAGACAACACTTCAAGCGATTTTGCAGTTCGAACGAGGACGCTAGTGTTCTCGAGAGGAGCGCGACGAAGCACACAAAAAACACAACGACGATGAGCTCTTCTTCTGCGCTAAGGTTTGGCCTATCGCTACCTATAGTCGCTTTCTTCTGGAAGAAACGCGACCGGCACGTCCGGTAGCCAGTCACCTGCCTAGGAGAATGTGGTAAGTTGGAAGGTAACAAACTTTTTGTGTCCCCAAATGTTTGATAACTGAATCATGCCACCCTATAAGTACTCCCAGTCTAATTATATTATTTTCAAAAAATATTTCTTCCAAATTTTAAAAAATTGTGAAGGAAAATAGTGAGTATTTAGGAATTTTTCATTTGTTGAAATGAATTTTTCAAAATTAATAACCCACTTATCATTTTGACAAATTCGTCTTTTTAGAATCTGTCTTAATAGAGTGGTAAAAAGAAAGAGAAACTTTATGAAGGATCTAGAAAGTTTTAATATGCATGGATTCATTGCCTACCTTGTGTGACTTGAGTCTATTGTGATGATAAGGGGGAAATGCATCAAGTGAGGTGCATGATCTAAACATTTATGGAACGAAAAGAAAAATTATTAGTTCTTAAGCTACATAGCCTTCTCAAGCATGTTGTCTATTGGAAATGCAAAGTTTCCATTCTTGGTGTTGTTGTGATTTCTTATTTTATGAACCAAAACTCAACTCATTCCAAGAATGAACAAATTTATATTATTGGTGATTGGTCTTTTGTTTTGGACCTTTGTAACTTGATGTCACCTCTAACCACAAAAAGGAAGTGTGTCAAGTTTGTGACTTTTTATAATATATTTGCTCATTGTTGTCCAATGATCAATTTTGAAGGCTTCAAAGCCTTGTTTCAAATGCAAAAGTTAAGAATGTTGGAAGGAAACATTAGACAAATTCTTAAAGTTAGGGCATGATAGAGGTCATGCATAATGTGATATTGAACGTCACAAAAGTTGCAATTGCAACTAGTGCTTTCATTGGCATTTCTATAAACAAAATGACAACAATTAACAATATTAAATGGTTATCAATTCACTTGTATGTGGTGCAAGCTTGGAAAATGATTTGCATCCTCTTATTTGTCAAAACATGTGGTGTTTTTGCAATGACGCTACGAAGCAAACATGTGAGCATGAGCATGAGCCTATGAACATGAACATATGAGCAAGAATGGATATTTTTGGAATATTCTAATGACATGGAAATAATATTTGTCAAGAATTTTACTATAGTTATATATTTTTATTTTAGTTACTATAAGTAATTTGGGGTAAGTAAGTATGGAACTAGTTCCTATGTGAACAAGATTTCAATTTTTTGGTGTTCATGATAAATAAGGACAGTGTGTGATCAAAATCCAATTTTCTAGATTTTGAAGCACATTATAGTTCTATTGTGTTTTTGTGTTATTGTTATGCAAGGAGTTTGTTGAAGTTTTTGTTGGTAATTGGATTCTTATGTTTTATAGGTGAATAAAACTTTGAAATCCATAAAACTCTAGATAATTGTTTTTGTGTTGTAACTATGTTATAATTGTTTAGCATTAAGGTTTGGGTTAGTAACAAGTGTTGTGTTGTTTGTTTTGGTTTCTATGTTGTAGGTTGGTTTTGTAGGAGTTTTGCTCAAGCTACAAATATCGTCCGTTCGTGGATCTTGGTCTACTTCTTGAGTTGAAGAAGCTTGCTTGATGAAAACAATGTTTTGTATTTTTTTTCAAATAAAATTCCATGAAGAGTTGAATCCCAAATAGGACCTAAGTACCTTGGAGTTGAAAAGAGAAAAAAAAACATCACAACAAGCAAGGAGGACCCTATTGTTGTTACAAGGCCCCCTTGTTGTCTTTTTTTCATGTATGTCTATTTTTTAAATTTTTGTCTTACATTGTTTCTAGTGACGATGGCAACCAAAGCCATCGCCACCATTGTTAGGAGCTCAAGTTCCTAGTTGTTTAGCCATCAACATCAAGTTGCAAGGAAAAGCAGGGGCACCCACCACCCTTGGTCATTGTGTTGTTGGCGGCGTAGCTATGGCTATAACACAGGAATAAGAAAAGGTGGGGAAAGGAACTCCTCATCATGTTTGCTTCTTTTGTTGAAGTTGTAGCAAGAGGCAACAATGAA
>Ga0209208_10003775_pt1 | contig 21647 bp, 17 predicted proteins | sample S1TSphfallax_3_FD_187694 | JGI IMG/M metagenome (GOLD analysis project Ga0209208, IMG submission 187694) | Host-associated microbial communities from peat moss isolated from Minnesota, USA - S1T2_Fd - Sphagnum fallax MG (SPAdes) (version 2) | ecosystem: Host-associated > Plants > Peat moss >...
ACCATGTTAACAAATAGGAGATCTACTCAAGTGCAAACATAAATCTTTATTGAAAGGAAACTACAACATAATACTCACAACACAAAACACAACATCAAGAACTCTCCAAGGTTCTTGTCACGAGAAAATACACAAATTTGTGTAATGAAGAAAAGAGAGGCAAACCATCAACACCAAGGTATTTAACTAAAAGACCAAACCACAAATAACCAAACTAAAATAAGTAACGAAAGTAATTCAACCTTGTGAAAGTAACCTAGTTACTTTCGTACTCCAGTAACTAATGAAACCTAACTAGTTGAGCTTGAATTCTCAACAAAAGTGCCATTCGAATGTGGCTCCCACAGAGTAACGCAGAGAATACTATATGGGGGAAGGTGGTGGCTTCCCCCAAATCCGGACTATGGTGAGTCAAGTGAGTTCAAGGTCGCCCGTGGCTTGTCCCAACACCAAAAGGGTGCAGAATGAGTTTTAACCAACTTGTGGTTGGTTTTGGATGCAGGACCATGTAACAACATAATTGTCCCTCTTCCTAGTCTAATCCCAGGACTTCTAGCACGCCCCTCTTACCCCTTTTAGTGCTGGAAGTCGGGAGCAGCCTTCAAGTTCCAACTTTCCGCAACTCAACATACTTAGACCCTCAAGTGGGTCTAATAAGGAACTTGGGAGCGCGTCATTAGTACTCCTCATTTTCAACCAAAGATTTTTCCAACCAAGTTTACATACCCACAAAGTCGGACTTGGCCAACTTTAGTGCTTGGATTGTCAAAGCATCCTACCAAGCTTTTGTTTGACCTTGGCGCAACTCATTCCTCAAACATAGGACCTCGACTTTTGCATTCAAGGCCTTTTGAAATGCATCCTTTTTTTTTATAATGGTTGCTTCAAAAGTGTGGCACAAGGCCCCTATTGGTTGCACATAGGTACCAAAAACACGTAAGTGGTCTTCCAGCCCTTGTATATATGATTACCATGGAAGCAATTCCAGTTGTAATTTGGTCCCAACTAAATCAAGGGTGTGAAAGAGGCATACCAATAATGAAGCATGTGCATCCCTACGAGGGAACCTTGCCCGAGTCCCATCAGAATTGAAATTTGATGGAATATCCATTTTTAGTATTCCATCAATTGGGATATGTTCACCCTGCAATAATTAAAACAAGGACTAGGTTTGAGAAGGAATGGTACAAAAAAAAAGTGATTTCGATGGAATGTCTAGACTTGGAGTCCTTGTCATGTCCTGCCATTTTGGGCTTGGTCCTATGACTTTGATCGTTTGCCAAGTGTCCATTTTTTGGGTGACAATGATTGTGGTCACTATCATAGGCATCCCATATACAAACTGCCCATTATTGGCAATATATTTTTTTTAATGCAAAACCAAAAAATGTTTGTTGGATAAACTAACCAACTTCATGTTACGTTTGAGGAGGGCTATCAAGATCAATCAACTTGCCCTAAGGGATGGTTCTAGCCCCTTATAATTTATGTTAAAATCCGATTCAATTGAAGATGTATTTTCATCCTCGTCTTTAGATTTTGGTAGTTGGAAATTTAGATTGATTAGAAACCAATGTCGAAGGATGATGTCGAGCACTAGTGTTCCACAAAATTTTGTCTCCTTGCCCAAATCTTCATTTTTCAGTTTTTCTACGATAGACAGATCCTTCAACTGGAGATGCAAGTTGTTGAATACCACCTAAGCCCTATTGATTAGTTTTTGGAATTTGGTTAGGACCACCATAAGCATAAGCTTATTGCTGACATACGGCCCCCGAATCCCCTTCAGCTAGATTGCCTAAATGAGTGCTAGAAGTCTGGCCATGTACTTTCCCTTAAGGTAGGAAACTCTCCACCCTTCTTTTTGGACAAATGCATTTAGGGGTGCCATTTATAGGCACAAATTTGACACCTTTCCATAACATGTCATTGGCAACTTGGTGATTCCAATTTTTGGTGACATGGTTTTCAGTAAAAATTACCAAAATCCTTTGCACCATAGATTCTATGGCGTCTACATTCAATCTATCTATCAACTGTAAAAACTCCTTGATGACTAAATGTTCAATGGGCGTAAACCTAAAGGTCATCAAACCAGCAAGCCTTATCGATTTTGACCATGCTACATCCTTGCTAGTTACCCAACGTTGAAACTTATCCATTTGGCTAAACATGAGCTACTCCCACCAAAAAAATTCACATTTTTTCTCATCCTTTCATTTTTTGATTCAATTTCCATTTCATTTCCCTCCTCTTCCTCGATCTGCTCTACAACAACTTTTTGCCTATCTTTTTCTAGCCATGAGAACCTTTCTACATCTTTCTTGTTCATTCCTCCTCCTATCTTGTCGAAAACAAAAGCTTTGGTTGATCTACCGATTTCCTGCATTGTAGGAGCTACCCGAATAGAATGACAATAATAAATGCAAAGGGTGAAATGGGAGAGAGGGTCCCACATTTATACTCGGTGGGCCAATTGAATTGTTTTAAAAAATAGCCATGTTTACAAAATGCGGTATCGATTCTTAGATATTGATTCAGGTGACACATTGTACCTTTTCATTGGATTTCAAAAACGTGTTGTTGCTGAAACGTGACATCATTTTAGTGATGCCTTTTTTGCGCTCTTTTTCTTTGGATGTTGAAAACAGGTTACTGTTGAAATGTGACATCGATTCATTGATGCCCTTTCCACGTTCTATTTCATTGGATATTGTTTCAATGAAAAGGCAAAAAGTGCCAATGGATGTGAGCAGATGGGTTCTATTTCCAACTAATGATTTCCCATCTACAACTGATTCTATTGTGGGAGAATTGGCTCCTAGATATTCTGGATCCAGAATTTGACTCATATTCACTAACTTTGTGGTTTTGGCTAAGGAAGGAATTTTGGTGGAACCCAAATTCTTGATTAGCAACCCAATTTCAGTTTGGACCATGTCGTCAAGATTTCAATACCAATTGGGTCTACTTCATTTTTGGTCCTAGACCCTATGGTCGAGATTTCAGTACTAGTTGGGTTTTCCTTGTTTATGGTTCAAGCTAATGTGTATTTGCTTTTGGTTCCAACTATCAAATCTTGGTTTTCGGTTCCAAATTGTGGCTCACAGATTTTGGTTATGTCGATAGAAAATGAAATTTTTTTACTTATACCTTGTGCATTTTCCAAGGTTGTAATGTGGAACCCCATTTCAATATTGATTGTTGATTCTAGTCCTCTAGAAGCATTTGTATTTTGGAATCAGTAGCACTTCAATTTGTTAATGTTGATTAGGACGAAGTTGGGATCAAATTTGTCTATAACCACCAAAAGTGTTGTATTGTTTAATAAACAATATTGAATCTTATATGGTCCAAACTAGTGTTGTTTGAACTTGCCTATGTGTTCCTTTCGTGCTTTTGGAAACCAAATCACATGGTCACTAAGAGAAAAAGGACTTGGTTTTGTAATGATTATGTGCCCATGGTGCCTGATTCCATTATTGCTTACTTATGGTTTTTGATACAAGTGTTCGAGATTCTTTTAAATTTGATAGTCAGGTACTAAGTACCTTTGTCATGGCGAAATCCTTAGATGTTGAAGAATTGGTCATAGGTAACAAATATTCAATAAACATCAGAACATACAATCCATACACCAACTAAAAAGGAATATGACATGTGCCCACCTTGAAAGTTGTTATGTAAGAAAACAAAATAATGTTTAGATGTTCATCCCAATTTGTGTGATTTTCGTTGATTAGTTTGGTCAACAATAGCCCAATAACCTTATTGGTAGATTTTGCCTAATCATTTCCTTGAGAATAGTAGGTTGTAGAACTAGTGTGCTAGAACAGAAAATGAGTCATAAGGATCTCAATGACCTCATTGATAAAATGGATACCTTGGTCGCTAACCAAAAGGGGTAACCAAACTTGGTTTGTGATGCACCCCCAAGCTCCTTGATGGACTCAACCGAGTCCAAAGGTGAAAACAATGGAAGGAGAAGGAGTTGGGGCACGCCCCTTGGCTTGTAGCACTTTGGGGGTAGAGGGGCATGTTGGAACTTTAGGATGGGACTAGGAAGATTGACAAGCAATTCAATTACTCACATGGACCTGCACAAACTAAACAACAAGTTGTTTAGTGCATAGTTGGAGCACTTTGGTGCACGGATGAGCCACGGGCAACCACGAACTCACAAGACTCACCACAGTCCAAACTTGGGGGAAGCCACCACCTTCCCCCTTTATAGTATACTTTGTGCTTGGCCACAGGACCAGCACCCAAATGTCATTTTGTCCTAGGACTCCTAAGTGGGAGTCTCGAAATTTCCAAAGTTAGGACTTTCGCAACTTTGGAGGCCCATAACTGTGTGAAAACCTCCGATTAAGATGAAATCTAAAGCAAAGTTGTAGCCCTCATCAAGAGCTTGCCACAAATATATCACACACCACCTACATGCAACTAAATTTGAGAGATTCTTGACTTTTAGTGATTGGGAGTCAAATTGCCAATTTGAGTTTCGGCCTTTTTTTTGACCATAACTTGTATTTTAAGTGTCCAAATGGGTCATGTGAGCCCATTTTAGACATCTACATTCCAAAAGCTTTTCAATGATGTAAATCATTTTTTAATCCAATGGATTTTGACCCCTAAAATTGCTCTCTGAAAATTTGGAAGTCCATTGGGACTCCAACTCTCAAAGTGAAAGCTCACTTGGGAGTGTGAGGGTTCATTCCCTCATATTTTCTTCCACTTTCGGGAACATGAAATGTGATTCCTAGGCTTCCTTCTTGGCCCGCACCCTTACAAGCCCTTTCCTTGGTTGCGAGCCCAAATCTAAGGTTGCAATAGTCTGAATGAATTAATAAATGACACTATTATAAATTTTGGGTTTTGCAATTGTCGTTTGCAACTAAAATTTAGTTGCATGCAACTACAAATTTGTGTAATTGCATAAGACAAGTTGCACACGACATTTAGTTGCATGCGACATTACGTATGTAACATGTATATACAGTGTTAATATACATGCTCATCCATACATACTAATCCAAATGTAGTTACACCTTATTTGCAACCCTCCTTGCAACTACAATGCAACTAATAAAAATATGACACATGTTTAAAAATTAGACAATTAGCTTGTGGACACGTGTCATTAATTAATTAATTTTTTGTTTTCAAAATAAAAAATTCATTGGATTAATCTCAATCATTAAAATTTATGCCACTAAGATGATGACACATGGCACACCATGGAATGTTCATTGACCAATTGACACGTGTCCATTTTAAAACACCAATTATATGGTGACACGTGGAAATTAAGGCCCATCTATTTTTAAATATTGAATAGTAATATATAAATTGTCCAATTTATGGCTAATAAAATGTTGACACGTGTTGCCTAGTTAATTAGGTTATTATTAAACCCTATTAGGTAAATAGGCTTACTTAGGTATGTAAGTAGGTTGAACATAGCTTGGTTTAGGTTATATAAATAAGATTAGAATAATCCGATTTTATTTTAAAAATTAACCATTTCATAAAGGTCAAACTTTTGTAATTCACTCATCCCGAATGGCATTTGATGTTTCGTTACAACACAATTATTTCTCCTATTTATATACTGAGCCAAATAGAAATTGGAAGCCAAAGGATATGGGATAAAAAATTCCATTGCAAACCTTAGGAACCAACTTAGTTGCACATCAGATGCAACTAATGTATTACAGTATAGCAGCTAGGGGAGGGTTTTGTTGATTTTGGTGTCGAAACAAAACTTGAAGCCCTCCTCTTGGTGCATCTAACACAATAAGAATTGTCGAAAATGGATTAGAAATGAGAAAGTTATGGTCCCCCAAAGTAAAGGGGGTCAAAAATTCAAAAAAACCATTGAACACTACAAAGGTCAATTCTTAAACACCCAGAAATTTCCTTTTATATTGGTTTTTTTTGCTATTAAAGTAATCAATATGATTTGTAGAACTTCAGTTGGTGCTCCTATAGCACTTTAAATCGTTTAAAATGAATAAGAAATAAGAAAGTTATGAGGTTTGAAAGTAGGAGGGGTCCAAAGAAAAGAAAAAAACATGTTTTGTAACTTGGAAAAAAAACTTATTTTTCTTATTTTTCATGTTTTTCTTCTTGTTAATTTTTCATTACTCCTTGTTTTTTGCACTTCAAAGATGATTGTAGGATTTTTTTAATAATTATAATTACTTAATAAAAATATGATTTTAACATTATTATCTAGCTTAAACTAGTAATTAACTTAAGATGTTTTTGTACTTGTAGGTTAATTCGTGTAGCCTATTTACATTAATATACATTAATAATAAAATTTATGTATATAATACATATTGAATATATATATAATTGATTATCATTATAATTATAATAGACATTTAATTGATAATTATGAACATTTATAATAATTTTTCATATTTTCATATTAATAGATTCTAACTAATTTTTTGTTTAATAAAATTTACATTTTCTGAAAAATATTTCCAATAAAATAAAATAAAAAAGTTTTACTTGCCAAAACAAATATTTAAATATATTTGACAAATAAAATTTAAAACTTGCAATATATATTTAAACCATGGTTTAGTTTAACATAATTTTGTTTAGCCATAATTAATTTGGCCTAACTTAATTTAACCATTTTTGGTTTTAGCCTAATTTAATTTAGCCATAATTAATAGTTTAAATTTTATTTTAGCCATAAATAATTTAACCATAATTATTTTGGCCTAATTTAATTTAGCATACTTTAATTTAACCATAATTATTTTAGCCTAATTAATTTAGCCATGGTTAGTTTTAACATAATTTAATTTAGCCATAAATAATTTAGCCCAATAAAATTAGGCATGGTTAATTTTAGCCTAATTATTTAGCCATGGTTAGTTTAACTTTTTTGTTTATTTAGCCTAGGTTAATTTAACTACGATTATTTTAACATAGGTTAATTTAAGTTAGCCTAAGCATGGGGTTAACCTTAATACTAAAGGCACATAATATTATTATACATAGCCTATGTAGATATATTAAGTATAATAATTTAAGTATGTATAAATTTAGACCATTATTTTTATGACATGTGTCCATGTTGTACACATTTAGTTGCACATTAGTTACACACACAACCGTATAGCTGAAAAATTATACAATACCAAATTTATAGTTGCAAACATCACCAAGATAGTTGCAAATGACAACTAGTTGCATGCAAGTTGCATAGTGATTGGTTGCAAAAGACATAATTTCTAGTAATGTTTTTTGGTGAAGGATCTTGATGTGACATCCCTTGCTAGGATGTCCTTCCTCTTCTCTCCTTTGGTTGAAATTTTTTTCCAAAAGGGTATTAATGTGCGAGGGGAGGATGTCATGTCCAATTGGATTAACAAGTCGTCCATGATCAAAATTAAGACTGCAAGGCCATTTTGAGCAACAAAAGAGGTCCATCTTGTGACATTCCATGCCCTCATTGAAGTTTGTTCTCCATTAGGGTACCTTGTGGTTGACTTGTCTATGTCCACAAGCTTGATCATTTTCCTCTCAAAATTCCATTTGAATCAATTTATTCCCATTTTAATTCTAAGTGACATTTCCCATTTAGGAACCAACATCAAAGCCTGCTAGATCTTATGTCGTGCACATACTAGCCTTGGAATCAAATGTGGACATTTTCAAGGAGGTGCTAAAGCCTCTGGTTCATGATCCCATCCTTGAGGCTCGAGGCCTTGATGTGCCCCTAGATGGTGAAAACTTTCCACCACAAAAACATGTTAAAGAGGAACTTGGATTGTAAGGAAACCTACCTCTTGTTTCAATTTTAATTTCATTTATCTTTAATATTTTAGTCACCATTTCTTAATGTTCTCCTTTTGTTTTCTTATAAAGGTTTGTCTCCGCCTAGGCTATGGAGTTTATCTTTTTCCATGATAGCTTGGAGTTTTGATGTAATCTTTTGGGGATCTTTTTATTGCCCCCATATGCTAAAGTTCAAACCCAAGTCATGGCTCCCATGCTTTCACCTCCTAATATTAGGAATCACGTTAAGTATGATCTTGGAATTAGAACTTTTTTTTATGATGAAGCCTTAGAGTGAGATAAATTATGTTTGTTGAGCTTGGGGGTGGATCATTGGGTTCATGAACCCTTTCTATGGTCATGTAATCGGGCGAAAAGGTCTAATACATCTTTTATTTCTCATGGTACATCCAAGGGTATTTTGTTTTTCCCTTCTTCATGTTGTATGTCTTCATTAAGATTTCATCATTCTAATACTAAAACATAATTATTGACTGAGAAAGTTTCTTGAGGTCCTATCTTGGCCCCTTTTAGCCTTGATTTCATTCAAAAAACCCCTTGCATAGGTCCATGAGCTGCAATTGTTTCATATGATCCATCTTGCATTACATTTTTTTTAATCACTCAACTTTAGATAAGCCATAGGAATTTGGTTCAAACAACTTTTAACATAAATTGAATTAATGCATTCATTGTAAACAACATTCTCTTTACACTCATTGTGTTTTCTATTCACAAAATTGTTTAAAAAATAGCTATTGTTCATACAAGTTTATTTACTTGCAATACCAAGATTTAATAATAAATCAAGTTGTAAAAATTATATAAAACATTTCAAATTTTCAATTCCTTGCCACCAAGATCCATACAATAATAATTATGATATAAGGTTTGAAAAACAATAATTGTTTATAATAGATGTAATTGTCAGAATATAATATAAAATATAGGGTTTTTCTTTCCATTTTGAAATGTCATTGTAATGGCAATTGTGCACCTTTTTTTTTTCAAATTTTGCTACATACCAAAAATGAATGAATTTTGTTCTTTTTATATCCTTGGGTAATTACTGAAATTTACAATTGAAATTTGGCTTAATACATAGATGATGAGTTTTTTTTCCTTTTTTTTCTAGCTTGAGCTTTAGAGTGGACTATTGTTATGTTCATTCATCCATATAGGTGGGTGGCTAGTTCATTGCAGATGTTTTCAAACATTTTTGAATGTATCATAACTTTTTTTTTAGCATTCATTTCCTAAAAATTAATGTCTTGCCTTCTTGTTTGCTTCTTTTTTTGTATTTTTTTCATCAATTAAACCTTTAGATATTTGATTTTCAATTTCAATCTTGCATTACTTCCACCCAAAATTAACATATGGGCTTTCTTCATGTTGATATCAAGCCATAACCATTCCTAAAAAAAAAAACAAAAATATAGTTACAACTCTAATTCTCCACAATTGAATCAACATTTTAGTCATGTAAAACCTATTTCTTCAAATTTTAAAGATTATTTTTTCATGCCGCAAAGTTTTGGGTTCAAAATAAGTTGTTCGTTATTACACATACCAATTTAAAAGTCTTCTTGCCTTTTCATTTCCAATTCTTTTGAATTTCAATAATGTCATCAGATTCTATATTGGATGTATTGAATAGAATCAACCTTTAGAGGTGTCGAGTTCATGTCTTTGTAACCTAGTTTGGACCTTGGTGTACTTCGCAATGTTGTTTCGTCTTCATCATTCAAATTCATCATTACATCTTATAGGCATGTTGCAACTATTGGCATGGTTTCCTTTTCATCATTTGTTTCTATCACTCCTTTTTTTGGGCATGTTGGGGAACTCGATTCTTCCACCCTCATTAATGGTAAAATTATTGGTCAACATCAACTAGTCCATCTCACTATTGTATGTGATTTGTATGGATCATCCTATGCGTTGATATCAATTCTTGGTGATTTTTGTAGTAAGATTGACTTGCTTATTTTCTTGTCCACCTAGAGTCCAAATAGGTAATCACATTGTTGATGAAATTGTGTTTTGTAATTTCAACTCGTTGAGTGTGTTGGTCATGGGTTGTCTCCAAGAAGTTGTCGCAAGTTATTTGAAAACTCTTAAATAAACAATTTTTTCATTGTCCCATGTATCTTGTAATCCTACAAGTGATTAGAAGATGCCTAGAATCCAATCTTAGTTTGATACTTTGCATTTACACTTTTCAACTTTTTTAGATCTATGGACATGTACAAGTTTAAGTTTGGTGGTGTTAGACAAAAGTGTTGTGGATATGGATATCGTGACATTTTGTTAATAAACAAACTATAAATTGGGTTATTTTGATTAATCCCTTGAATCTCATAGAAAAAATTAAACTGAATGTCCAAAATAGACCATAGTTGTAAACATTTGTGTTTTGTGACATATTTGTAGGCATCCAACCAATTTGTGGATTTATTGTTATCATGACTGTGGTGGATTTTTATTGGACTATTTACATGCGACTAATGATGTTGAAAAGGTTATAAATGGCAAAATAACTCCATATGTCTTAATAATCACAAAATTTGTTTGCAAATTTATTTTTAAATCCTTTGAAAATTTTAGCGCACACATTTATTATTTTTCATAATTAAAAGCTATTGAATGCCATGTGGCAAGGCCACATGGATACCTTGGTGACATGGAAGAATATTTTATTGTGTCAGATAATACTTTTCCACATCACCAAAAATTGTCAAAAATATATACCTTTTGATGTGGACAAAATTTATTGAAAATATTTTTTCATGCTCACGACTCCTTGCCACATGTGCTCACGAAACATCCCCCAAATGTAATAATAACTTGTGCTCTTGGGGCATGGGCTTGGGACAAAAATGGCCTTAAGGTGCTTGGATATGATGATGATCGAGGCCTTTCAACCGGACAAGGTGGGTATGGAACATGTCCTACAACACGAACCCAAAAGACTCTTTTGGTGCCTAATAACCCAAGCCTAAGCTAAATTTCATAGGGTGACCATGCTTTCATGGATGACCTTGGTTGGATGTACGATATATATATATAAAAGATAAAAGGATTAAAATTAGACACTCATTCCCAAGACACGTTCCCAATGTCCCTAGGCTACTACCAAGGGGCCCCAGAAAAAAAATGCCTAGCCTAGGGGCCTAGGGCATGACAACGCTAGAATCTGCAACGTGTTCAGGGATCCCAACCAAGGGAATCTTCTTTTGAGGCTTGCCAACTTTGTTGTTGCGTTCTCACAAATTCCTGGCCTTTCTGAAATTCCGTATGAATGGAAGTGCAAACGGAGTGTCGGAGGGGGTGCGGTGACGGGAGCACGAAGTGCGCTCTGTTCTCTGCCTTCCTGCTGCTGTTCAAGCTTTGCTTTCAGAGTGTACTAGTGCTTCTTAAACTGTTGTTACTTTTTTTGTCTGAGTTCCTCCTGTTCAGGTGTTCACGTTGGTTAGGCTAAATGATTGTTTTTGAGCAGAACTTAAGAAATTTTTGCTTCTTCTTTTGCCCGAGCTAGTAGTCACAAGGCTAAAAGTTAGTTGGGGGAGGGCGGGAGTGGGGGCGAATGCGAAGCTATCGTGAGGTAAGCTCTTCACCACGATTGCCGCGCTGACAAGCTAACGGGCAGATGTGTACATTCCGTTGGCCTGTCGTGAGCCTAGTCTTTTGCGTCATGTGCGGGGTTCCTGTCTGTGTGTGTGTTTGTTTCCGCACGCTAAATCTTTGCTTTAAGATACTTGCATGAGAATGATAATAATAATGGACGCAAAGTTGCCAAGACTTTTCGTCAGGTGGTTCATGATCGAGGCAAGTGCAGTGATACAGAGATTCTGAGGTTTGCTTGCTTGCCTTTTTTCTTTTTTTTTCTCCTTCCCTGTTTTTGTTAGTTTGATTTGTTTTTAATTTTTAATTTTTAATTTTTTTTTCAGGGCGGGGGCTATTCTTGGCTTCCACATATGAGGCAGATCATGTATCCAGTCTGTGAGGGACTGTCTGTTAGTCCGAGAGTCTGTCTATCTGTTAGGCGGTGCGAAAAGGAAGCCAAATTCCTTCTTTCTTTTAGCGGTTGGTCGGGAGATTTTTTCTGGCGGTTGCACGTCGTTATTCGGATGGCATTTTACCGTTGACGGACTTGTCCGCTCGTCAGCGGGGTTTTCATCGTGTAACGATGGCGCGCATCCCTTCCGCGGGCCCCGGGGGTTAGGCTGGCGCTGGTTGCGTTACGAGGACTCTTAGCCGTCGGCTTCGTCCTTGTTATTTATTTGCGTGGTGGAGATGTTTCCACATTCTTCACTCTGATCTTCTTTGGCATTTCCACTGAGTTGACGTAGCTGCTCAGTGTGCCGCGCGCGTGCAAGTTTGTGTGCGTGAGCGGGACAGAGAGACAGAGAGGAGACCTGCAGGAGGCGGAGCGAAATGGCGGAGAAGACAAGAAATCCTCCTGCTTCGCAAAAGATGGAGATATCGGAGTATCAGAAGAAGAATCTAAATGCGCACTCCAAGTTCACCATGTATGCGAGTATGGCAGTTTTCATTCTGCTATGTCCTGTGTTCGTCATTTGCCTGTAAGTCTACCTGCTTCCACCGAAACATCTCAGGACCTACATTTTGACATCGCCGTGTTGTCCTTTGTTGTTGATCTTGATCTTGTGGTCCTTCGTATAGGTACCAGTTTTCAAGAACTCTCACATCCATTGCAAAGCCACACACTCGCCGCCATAGAAGCAAGCAAAACAGCAAATGTCGAAAACTGCTATGTAAAATGTCGATAAAGCTATGTAGCAAGGGTTTCGATACCATCCTTGTTCTTATGACGTTGGAGAATGTCTCAGTGCATGCAAGCTCTCTCACATCCAGTTCAACAATGTTAGTGGATGTGAGAGTGTATTGTTGAGCTTGATGTGAGAGGATGCACTCAGACAACATTTTGCACTTCACAACTGACATGTTCAAACACCATCTGGTAGGAAGTAGGAAGGGCTGAACTCTGCATTGTTGTTGATAGCAACGCACAAATGAAGTTGACAGATGTGGCCTGTACCTGTGAAGTCAACTACAAGATTTAGGATAGTTGGATGGCTGTGCAAGAAATAGCTTAATGACTAATCTGTTGAAGGTGAACAGCCTTCTGTGCTGGGGTCTTTGGGGGTGCCATTAGTGTCAAGAATATCCTTGAAACAATGATGAATGGCTGTTCAACAGTGACATGCATACCCCTATTTATGGCCAGTGCATTTCTAGAGCGTGAAATCCTGCTATCAGTGTCAATGCACTCTGAACTCTACTGCACCAATTGTGTTGCACTGTGTCTCCAGTAGGCATTCTCAAATTTATGCAGGCTTGGTATTGTGATTCAGATCTCCAGTCTTTGATTCTTAATTTGCTGGATTGGGTGTTTTGACCTATTATTGCAGGTGGCATACAGCAGTGAACCTGGATGGGTCAGTTGCCAACATGTGGAAATTTTTGAGGGAAAATGGGCTGAGAGGAATACTGGAGATTTGGCCTGTGCCCAGCTTATATGCTTTTAAGCTCATTGTTTGCTACAGCGTGTTTGAGGCCCTGTTACAACTCTTTGTGCCTGGAGAAGAACACATTGGTCCTGTTTCACCAACAGGAAATCACCCAGTCTACAAGGTCAAATCCTCTTCATGAATTGCCAAATTTGTTGAGATTGCAGCTTTGGATGCAAATGGACCTGCCTCCACCATGGTATAGCTGTGAATGTTTTTAACAAGATGAGGGTGTTTCACTCTGAATTTCTGGTGGTACTGTTGTGTTTGGATGTGCAGAATAATGGATTGGCATGCTATTTTATCACAATTCTCTTTTACTACTATCTATACAAGTAACTCCCGATTGCTTCCGTCACTAAGTTGCCCTTACATTAGATCAACTTGAAACAACCATGATCAAGGGAACACTTCTGCATGGTTTTGGGGTTATGGTGTGAAATTGGGAGTTTTGGGTTTGTGTTGATTGAACAACCTGGCTTTATATGTGCACTTTCAAATGTGTCATTTCCCCACCTTCTTTCTCTACTATTCAAGTTCATTATAAACATGACCTCAAAATTAGGATGATCCTTTGGTTAATTTGAAAACAGGTCGAAGGATTTCTTCACCAGAAAGGTCCTACTGATATCTGAATGTATGTGCAGAGAGAAGTACTTCAATCCAGCATTGGTGTATGACCACCTTGGCGAAATCTTGTCAACACTTGTCATCACAAGTTTTTTCTTCTGTTGTTTTCTGTACATGAAAGTATGTGACCTATTTTTTTTTCCCTTCAAGTGGTTTCTCATGTATCATTTCACCAACATCCTGATGCTCTCAGTTTGCAACATCAGTTTTTTGCTTACGCTTGGTCCCCATCATTGCAGGGCCACATAATTCCTTCATCGTCAGACTGGGGTTCTTCAGGGAACATCTTGGTGGACTTTTACTGGGTAATATCAAATCTTTGTGCCACATCTTTTTTCAGCTTGTGTGGAGCAATTTCCATGCATAGTTGGAGAGATCATTAGAGAGTTGTTACTTAAACAGTCTCCTGGGTGTTCTCCATTCTGCTTCTGCAGGGGATGGAGCTGTATCCAAGGATAGGAAAAGACTTTGACATAAAGGTTTTCACAAACTGCCGATTTGGCATGATGAGCTGGGCAGTCTTGATAATCAGCTACTGTGTGAAACAGGTCTGAATTGTTCTATTACTCTAAAACCTGGAGTGCAAACTGAATACTGAACATGTTGGGATAAAACAAAGGAGGAAAATGCTTGTTACCCTCTCTCTAACTTTCAGAGTTTATAATTTGAATGCCTCAGAAGCTACTATTCACATATGGGTCGTACCCTTCCATAGCTAGCTTTCAGTTTAAAGTAAAGGAAGAGATGCTTGTTCTAAAATGGTGGCTCAATTGAGGAGGGAAACTGAATGGCTGGGAAGCCTGACTCTGTGTTTTGGGTGGCAGGTTGAGTTGTATGGGAAGCTATCAGACTCACTGCTAGTGAGTGTGGTGCTTATGCTAGTGTATATTACAAAGTTCTTTTGGTGGGAGTCAGGCTACTGGAACTCCATGGACATTGCCCATGATCGGGGTGAGTCTTCTTCTTGCCTTGTCAATCTCACAACAAGACATCCATGATCCATTACACAATAAGATTAGACAATTGCCAAGCTGAACAAATTAGACAATACATTTTAAACTTTCCATAACCTGGTGGCTGCATACTCTGTTCTAACATTGGTTTTGTAAAATGCAGCGGGCTTTTATATTGTGTGGGGTTGTCTGGTATGGCTCCCATCAGTGTACACTTCTCCAGCACTTTATCTTGTTGATCATCCTGTGCAGCTTGGCAATGCTGTAAGTTTGATGAAAAAAGAGTTCCCGTTTCTTTTTATTTTCTGTTTGGACATTATTCAATTTATAGTGCAATTCAGTGCATCTTCATTCTTTCACTTAGATCCTCCAATAGAACTACTGGGTTCAGCATCTTGTGAGTACCACATCAACATTTCATTCTCCAGTGCATTCCATCTGAAGGTTGGGTTTGACTGAGCATAGACTCAGAATGCCAGAATGCCATTCTGTTGTAACATCTTCTCGTTTGTGGGTACTTTCTGTAGCTTGCAGCTGCAATATTAGTAGCTGGTTTGCTATGTATCTGGATCAACTATGACTGTGACTGCCAACGACAACAGTTCCGAAAGTCTAATGGCAAAGATAAAGTTTGGGGAAGAACACCTGAAATGGTACTCTCCTTGCCTTGATTTGAATGGCTTCAGCTGACCCCAAAAGATCTTATCTTTCACATACTGTACTCATAAGACTCTGCTTGCTGTAACCTTCAGTCAGATCTGTCTTCAAGTAAAGACAGAAAAAGAGGCAAGTCAAAATTATTAGCATCCAAAAATTTAGCTTGTGTAAATTGTCAAAAGCACATTTGCACTGACTTTTCCTGGTTCTATTTTGGTACTTCGAGCAGATTGAAGCTCAGTATGTGACAGAGGCAGGAGAGAGGAAGCAGAGCCTTCTTTTAATATCGGGCTGGTAAATACTAACTATCAGAACCTCTGTCATCCAGGATTCTCTGCTGGTTGAAAACACACTCCTTTTCTTGAAATCAGAGTGCTGGAAGGAGTGTTAAACATATTACACTTAGATCATCTCAAAGATTGTATCAGAAGGAAAGCCTTACTTGGGTGTGTAGTTCTTTGCATTTGAGGAGAAAAGTCATGTCTGTAATTTTCCCCTTTCCTCAAATGGCCCTGTTCCAGCTTAAAACTGCTGTCAAGGTGGAAAATGCAAGAGGACTGGCATGGAAGTCTCAGATGATATTCTTTCTGTCTGACTAAGTCTCTGTTTGGTCTAGTAGGAGTGCATTTTCTTTTCTGGTTTGTTGATGTTGCTGCAATGGCAGGTGGGGACTTGCACGACATTTTCACTATGCACCAGAGATTGCAGCATCCTTCTTGTGGAGTGTTCCAGCTCTGTTCACTCATGTATCTCACAGCTCAACCACAGAATTTTCCTGTCTCTCTCTTGGCATGATATTCTACTTTTTTGCTTTGTCTTAGTCAATGGAAGCTGGTCATTAAGCGCCCAGGATAACTCCAGTGCAGAAAACACTAAATGAGATGTGGCTGTGGGTGATTCAGGCTTTCCCCTACTTTTATGTGTTCTATTTGACACTACTGCTGGTTGACCGAGCCGAACGGGATGACAAGAGATGCCAACTAAAGTAAAAACTCAAGCTCCATGCAAATGGCCTGTTGAACATCAACTTATGTCATTTCCAAAGAAGAAACATGCTAATTCAAAGATTCATGTATGAAAGACGTACTGACATATTGTTTTGTTTGCAGATACAATACTTACTGGGAGAAGTACAAGAAGAGGGTTCCCTATAAGATACTCCCACACATTTACTGACACCTGTTGGACCAAATAAATGGTTCCCTTTTTTATCTGTCTCTTCAAACGGGAAGTGGAAAATGGCTTTTGATAAACTAAAGAAAACTGAAAAGAGGATAGAGCAATTTTCTGGATGTCTTCCAGCAGATCACTCTGAAGTTCACTGCTACATTCTCTGCCTATGTTGTGCTTTGAAAGCTCATGACTTTCATGAAGAATATTAAGCCTTCTGGAACCTTCCCATTTTTGTTGATCTCCCCGCTATGAGGCATTGTAATCTATCTGTTGTACAATTCTGCAGCTGCAGACTTTTGAGCTTCAAGCCAAGGGGTTTTTTGGATATGAAGCAGGATCTGGTTTTAGGCTCCAAGATTCAATTCAAGTAAGAGACAATTTGCGATAGAGAAAGATAATGTTCTTCTGTACACATAAATAGGATCCAGGTGCTAGATAGTTGATAGAATCTCAATAATTGTGCAACTGCCTCCTTTCTCCTTCCTTGTCCATCCTTCTTGGCGTCGCTGAGCTTGATTAGTCTTTCATTCTTTGGGTTCAATCTTTATGCCTCAAAGCCTTATTATGTGATAATAATGAATCAGAAGGGAAAAATATCATCGTCATCCAACCCAGTATAGATTATATATCCAAATGATCCTGTGGGAAAACCTTTATTTGTTTTAGACCCCATGATGATCCTCAGACATTCATTGTTGAATTTCCCAGTTTCATCTTCTTCCTAAAATTGACACTCAATTCTAAGTATGCTTGTTATCTTTTTAGTGTATGTCACTTTCTTGTATGATAAGTACCCTACTTATGGTCTTATGTTAATGAATGTTATGTACTAATATTGCATTTGCCTACTTCCATTTTGCTAAATTCGGGGCACTCTGTTCTGGGTCCAAGTTCTTTTACACCTCCAGTGCCCTTGGCATGTTGTCAAAACATCTCTCTTTTGTTTTCTATTAAAGTTTTGCACTTTCTCTCAGTAGTTGCAATAACTTCAGTTTTTGCCTCCTACTGTCTTTCCTATCTGGTTTGGTTTTTTTTCATTTATGTATTAGTTAGATGTTTTTCTTCATTCATTGGTGCCCGAACTGGGTTTTACTTTGCAGATAACTTTCACATATTATACATGAGCTTCACATTGCAATAGAATGTAGTTCGATTCACGCAATAGGTCATGGCTCATGACACCTATATGCGATAAATTTGATGATTTCATCCATCCAATATGTGGTGTTGACAATAACACCTTCCCTTTCAAGCAACACCTTAAGGGCAACATGTGAGCTCTTACTACCCTTAGCTTATGCATGTTTTCCTTTGTTTGAATAACTCACTAAACAACAAATGGTTTGATTTCAAGATTTTATTTTGGAACATCTGCACCATCAAACACCAAAACTATAATTTGACATTAGGTTGTGGCACATATGACACAAAAGAATATCACATAACACATGCCACAATACAAGCTGTATATTGTACATAAACCCAGAGGCTAACAAAACTCCCAATCAGATATATTATTGTGAATCACTCTCAATGCAACGAGACAAAAAGGGACCTGGACCCTTCATTGGTGGGAGGAGAAGGCCTATTTGACAACACCTAACTTTTGGTGAGGTGGGAACATTTGTAAAAACAATTCATTCTCAGCTAAATTTTTAAAATTAATCTTTGCAAGTATTTTCTCCGCGCTAATATTAAGTCAAAACATTTTTATGTGATATTGGCTGCAATCTCTATTGACTTCATTAGAGAAGGAACCTTACTATTAATGACCTACAATAAACCCCCTTTATAATCATGCCCTTGGTGATCATTTTGTTTTGTGTGACACTAACAAATTGTGATTCAGATGTGTATAATCACTTTCCATACAAACCCTTACAAGATTGTGACTATAGACAAAAAAAAATCTTGTAAAATAGTCAATTGTTTTATTTTTTTACATGGCTTATTCTAAACACTATTATGCATTATTAGACTTGAAAAAGATTGTGATTTTTGTATGTTTTTAATGTGACAATCTATATTGAATTTGAGGTATGAATATTGTCAATTTATTTTTTAAAAATTATGCTTCTTCTTTTTTGGCAAGCTTTCATATCTTTTGCTTGTTTGCAATAGAAAGTTGTTGTCATTCTTTTTTCTCTTCAACTGGATTCATTGTTGTTAGTTTGCACAATTTGAACACAAAGCAACATTAACATTGCCAAACATAACTACAATTTACAAAGCCCTAATACTTGTTTTAAATTTTCTCATTATAGTCACATTTAGTAAGAAAGTTTTGCAAATATTTTGTGCTACTAATGAATGTGATAGTGACTCAAAAAAATGATGTTTCTTATTAAAAATGGATGGTTATCAGAAAATGTGTGACATAAACAAGAATATGACTAAAATGGGTGTGATTAAAAGGGGGTCTACTGTATCAAATATGTTGCAACCAAAGCAGCATGTTTTGTCTTTTGGTGAAATTTTGCATCATGGTGACAAAATCAAAACTAATGTGATTCATACATAGGTTTTAAAAATAAAACAGCCTAAAATTACTAGATTTTGAGGATTTTTTTTTTTTAAATCGTCAAATTTGGACAATAGGTTAAATTAGCAAGATGTTAAGTACACCCCATTGAGCACTATCTGACACCCTTTTTTGGCATGACAATGTAGTTGTATGGAAAAAAACCATGTGGTTTTATCACATGGTTTGACTTTTTTTAATATATAAATTATTGAAATACAAAAAGAAAGCATGTTGTTCTTGATGCTTGAATCTATGCCAATGGTCTATAGCATGTTCTATATATGGAAGGTTCAAATTTTGAATTCATTGAGCTATTGCAAAAAAATGAATAACCCTTAAATTAAAAGAACATTGTTAAATTCTTTTGCAAAAAAATTTAAAAATGGAGAACCATGTTGCATGGTTTTATACAACACCGTGTAAGATCGAAAAATATGTGCAAGAAGACAAGAAACAAGTGCAAGACAATGTTCAATGGGGGGTTATTTAATGCCTCATTTAAAAGCATAAGTTGGAACATGTTACTAAAATATAACATAATTCATAAATTTTTATGTTTTATTCTTTGATTTGTTGCCAAATTTGGCTAAACTCCTCTTGTTGATGATTGCCAAAAACACTTACTTCACAAAGTTGGAAAAAAAATCTTAGTTTTAGGTGAAAATCAAGTTTAAATATAATTTTTGAAGAAAAATAAGAACAAGTGGCTCATTGTGTAGTGATTTTGCCCCTTATGGCAAACTCAACCTTCAAACTAGCAATATCATATATGAAATGTTCAATGAAATTATAAAAAATTCAACTCAATTCATGGTAACAAGTACAACACTTGGTGAACATTCTTCAGTAAAGTTTATTTGAAGTCAAAGGTTTCCATTACTACTTTTGCTATTTAGTGTGTGGAGCAATTTTTTCCAGATTTTAAAGATGAACAAATAATAAATCTCGTTTTTGAGCCTTTAAGTTTGCAAATGAATTAAATAGGATACATGTCTTCATTTAAAACACATATGCTTGATGTTTGGAAAATATTGTTCGTGAAAATGTGATCTAGGTTGAGATTAGCCTTTCACTGATTTGAAAGCTATAAAAGACCTAAAAAAAACCTTTCAAAATTTAGAATATGTGCATGACATATAGAAAATGTGCCATTGGTTGAATATACATGTTTATAACATCATATTCACAAAAGTAAAACCATTTGAAATCTTTGTCTCAATGTATAATTGTTGTAGAAAATGTTTTGTAGTACTTGCAACCAAAAATCCCAATGTCAATGTAGAGTAAAAATTTAATAGAGTTCAATAAGTTTATGAGAATGGAAGATAGAATGTTCGGAATTTGGACCTTAGGAGGATTGTGGCAAGAAGTGAATTGTAATGTGTAGCATTGAAAATTGTAATGGGGATAATTGGATAACACTATAATCACCCAATAGGTTTGTGACCACGTGAAATACGTGTGAATACAATTTATACACACGAACTTTCATATGGACATTTAAAGTATGAAGTGATCACAATGGAACAATCTTTCTATTAGGTGTATTTAAAACTGAAATCATTATTTTAGTGACATGCCTTTGATATGTGTGACAAAAATGTAATTTGGAACGTGATGTATGTATTATAGTATATATATATATATGACTTATTTACATGTTGAAGTTATGAAAAAGAATTCTAAACATTGTGCACCTATATATTCATTTTTTAAAAATAAAAATATTGACTAAAATGTGAAAACAATTAGGTGTGGGAAACATATTTTGAATTTTGAATTTTGATTGTTGTAGTTTTAGTTGTCTAAGAAATTACGAGTAAAATCATTTGGAGTAAGATTTCTAATTATCTTTCAAATTGTTTTGATTTGTGACTCTTGGAAAGCATGACATATGTGAGGTGAAGTGTGAAAACTTCTTTTATGTCAATGACAACGTTTATGTAATTGTTGCACCTTGTGATTTGAGACTAATCATAACATATGCTAGTACTATTGGAAATGACATTTTATAATAAAGTCCATCATACATACATTTGTGTTGGAAGGAACGTTCTTCAAAAATCATTTTTGTGGAGTTATTTGTTAGTTGAACTTCTATGGTTGTAACATTGTTTTGAAATTCAAAAATGATAGATGTGATAGTTGTAGTTGCACCATTTGGGTAGATGCAAGCTATACTGGCTCACTTTTGCGACAATACGATGTTTTTTCCTTGGGTACCATTCATTCAAATGCATATGGTGATTAACGTATATTTTTAATGTACTAATTGGGACTTGGATCTAAACTAAAAATTTCATTATGAACATTTGTTGAGAAAAAATTCATTCGTTAGTAGTAATGGACTTTTGAAATTGAAAATTGTGG
>Ga0209208_10003776_pt1 | contig 21637 bp, 14 predicted proteins | sample S1TSphfallax_3_FD_187694 | JGI IMG/M metagenome (GOLD analysis project Ga0209208, IMG submission 187694) | Host-associated microbial communities from peat moss isolated from Minnesota, USA - S1T2_Fd - Sphagnum fallax MG (SPAdes) (version 2) | ecosystem: Host-associated > Plants > Peat moss >...
GAGCAATTTTTTTTTGATTTGGCAGCTAATTGCATTGTGCACCCCTTGGAAAACATTAACACCATTGGCCCCAAATGATATTAGCTTTGTAATAATATATGTATTAGAAACATTACCATGTTTTTTCAAAGCTTCAATGATAACTTTGGTTAGGTTATTTGCACAGCCTCCTTCAATGAACTATTCCAATGAAATTAATATAGGCAAATGGCATTAATCTTGAACAACATAATAGTGGTTTGAAACCCAAGATTGGTTATCAATCGTGGTGACTTCATCATTATTTCAAACCTGCAACTTTTTTCAAAATTTTAATAATTTTCTTGTATAAACATTTTGCCACCACCCAACCAACAAAATTACTCTAATGAATTCGAAGCAACATGGGGAAATTGAGAAAATGTTTCAAAACTTCAAACTCCAATATAAGTCTACCCTATTGCAACAAATGCAAGATTGTGTCAATTTTTTGCCTTTTCCTTTCCTTTTCCCCTTTTAAACCTCCCATGATCACTTGTTTTGCAATTATGATGTGGTTTCGTTGAAAGTAGTTTGCCTTGTTTTTAAGTAGGTTGCTTTGTTTTTTTGCATGATTACACTTTTTTCTAATATAAAATTCATTTTCCTTTTTACCCAATGTGGCATGTCATGAATCACCTTCATTTTTCTTGCATGCTTCTCAAGTGTGTGAGACTTTGACCTTGAAATAACATCCTTGCCTTTCACAAACAAATTAAAAATGCATTTGATACAATGTACTTTTCCATATTTACTTCACAACATTTTAGCCCACAAAAACTATAAGTCCAAATCTTTCAATATTTGTGAGAAATGTCGTAGTTCTTCTTTGGTTTCTTTGACTGGGGTTCATCTTCATCTTCTGGCAACACATGGATTTTAAACAACTTAGGTGCAAAAGTTGGAGGAACAAAAGTCAGCAATCTACTAGGGCACATTAATTGAAATATACAATTGTTACAATTTGGTTGATTAGAATTCAAATTGACCTTGTTGCCATTCAAGTTTGGAAAAGGAAATTTCTTATGTTTCAATTCCTATCAAGTTCTTCAATTTAAATCAATTTCTATAGTTATTCTTTATTATGTAATAAACATTACTTTGTTTTATGCAAAATAAGAAACATATTTGTTAATTTTAAATCAATGAAACCAAAGAACTTAAGATGAAACTTGATTTACTTCAATGACAATAATTAAGAAATCCTCATTATAATCATTGGTCTTGAAGTTTATGGTCATCTGTACTTATATACAATAATAGACCAATAAAAACATAACCAATAAAGTTATTAAAAAATGTAATAGTTATGTATAATTGCAAATCTAACAACTCTAAATGACAACTAGAAGTCACAAATCACCCCTTAACAAAGTGTTTTTCAAAAAAATGCATTGGTCAAAGTGTGGGAAGGATCACCAAATGAGATGCATAATTAAGATTTCTATTTGACTTAAAAAATTGTGGTAATAAACTATATGTTTTGTGCTTCCTAGTTAGTCCCATGTTATCCAAACAAATTACAATAAAATTTAGATACAAAAAATACAATAATAACCAACTTCAGTTTGAAATGACCACAATTCGTAAGCTTCAACTCATAGGTTGCAATAGAAAAGAAATTGACACTCACAATGTATAGATGATAGAGTAATGATTTGTAGATTCCAAAGGTGACAATAGTGATCACTAAGCCAACTTTTGCTAATAATGACCATGGTTTGCAAGCTTCAACTCATAGGTTGCAACACAACAAATTGACATTCACAATCCATAGAAAATAAACATTGAATTGCACATTCTAGAGGTGACAATAGTGAACATTGAGCAAAACCTTGAAAGCACACAAAGATTTCAAAAACATGATGCAAATTGAAAGCACATACTTGATTCAGAGACTTGAAGGTTCCAACTTCTTGTTGCATCATGACAACATGTTGCCCAACCATCATATCCAACAAGTGACAAAACTTGCACACCCCATTACTAGCTACCATTAATTTTCATAATGTGAAGGTCCTTTGCAATTTTAGTTCCTAACTTCCTAACATTGATTATTAGTAGTGGCCTCTAGAAATGGTGTGTTCCATAATGATGGCAAGTAATGGCCATTGGTGATAAACATCCTAAACCTTCTATGTTATGTTAGCAAACTCACCATCGTCTATAGTGATGTTATGTAGATGATCCATATTAGGTGGGCTAATTGGTGATAGGTGTTATGTGGATGACAATTAAAACTAATGATCCAACTTAAGGTTTAAGGCACAAGTTGGTGATTCCGATTCTATACCACCAGTGATATATGGTGATATTGTAGTTATTAGAAAAAATTCTTTATTTAATTTCATGTGACCTTTTTTTTCCTTTGCTTTTTGGCGATTTTTTGCCAATTAAAAAAAGGTTGGTGAAAACACATTCAATAACTAGTTTTGGGTCCTATTAATTGGAGGGATGAAATTGTAAATGGTAGATAATACTACTTAAGTTACTTATGGTTCTAAAAGGTGACACCTTACACATAAGGTTTCCACAACTTGAAGAGCCCTAGGTTTTGTGAGGCGCCTCTTAGGTAAGGTAGAGAAGTTATCCAATTCTTTGCACTAGGTATGGCCATTTGGGCATTGCTAAAAATTGGGCCCATGCATTAGGTGGGTATTTATGGAGTGGGCCTACCATACACATCATGACATTAATTTTGGACTAAGTTTAGATATATTACCCAAGCTCAAATCCTTTTATGTGTACGGTAAAGCCCTAGGGTGGGGACATACCCAAAATAAAAGTCTTAGGATAAGGTGCTAGCTAAGTAGAACTTCAAAATTTGGGACTTACCCTCATGAATGGGTTTTACCCATTGTAAATCAAAAGGTAAATGATATCATGAACCTAAATGCTGATCACAAGGTGAAGTGGGAAGGATCTTACACCTATAAGTAAGTGCAAGATCCTTGCAACTCTTATGTTTACTTTTAGAAAGTGTGAATGATCGTACACCTATAAGTAGGTGTAAATTCCTTTTGATTCTTAAGGAGTAGATGTAGTGCCTCATTTTTTTTTCCTAGGAAGGTTATTCATGAATAAAAATGCTTTCCAAACAAATGAAGAAATTTCTATAAGTGATTTTTGTGTAAGGTAAAGCCCTTAGGTGAAGGTATTATCAAAATAAGGGGCCTAGGATGAGGCAATAGCCAAGTTTGAACATGCATTTTGGGAAAGTGCTTTACCTATGGGCATTACCCATCATAGAACATGAGGTTAAAGTTATCATGAACATAAATTATAAGGTGAGAGGGAACTTACATGTATAAGTAGTGAACTTACACACATATTTTCCAATGTTGGGTGGGTATCAAAAATCCCCCCGAACATCAAAATTTGAACCCCTTAGGGTATCACGTTGAGTGATACCTTGTTCAAAAACCAGATCATAGGTTCTCACTTGTGTGAAAATCGGATGGTGAAAACTAATTAGGTTTTTTAAAAATAAAAATTGTGAGACCCAATTAAGGTATGACCCCTTCCCCGAGTCAAGGTCTCATGAAAATCTTATGTGAAAAAATTAGGGTTAGGTGGAGGCGCCATATTCCAATAGACACTTCCAAAAAACCCTAATTTCTTTTATGAAATGCATTTTTCTCCCCTAGTTCTTCCTTTTGCGTTTTTTTCACTTTTGTTCACAAAGGTTAGGCATTGTGTGTGTTATGTTTTCTAGTGTTTTTGTGTTGTTTAGATTTTGCAGTTTGAAGTTTGGATCATAGAGTTAAAAGTTTTTCCTTTCTCTTTATTTTTTTCTTCACCTTTCTTCACTTTCATTCTCTTTTATCTTTTTTTTCCCCTTCTATTTCTTTCCTTTGAGCCTTTGTTTTGTTACCTTGTTTCATTATTTTGCTTTGCTGCTTTTAGGCCTTGTTTTGTTACCTCGAGTAGCTACCTCGCCACCTTGTTGTGCCTTGTGCTACCTTGAGCTATTGCCTCATTGCCTTGTCCTATTGCCTCGACCTATTGCCTCATTTCCTTGTTGTGCTACATGCTGCTTCAAACTGTGTCATTGCCTCAAACTACTTCATTGCTTCATTGCTTCATGTTGCCTCTACCTCTTTTGGCCTCTTGTTGCTTTGTTGCCTTTTGTTTCTTTTTGTTGTTTTTTCTTCTCGTTGCCTCTTGATGCCTTGTTGTTTCGAGCTACCTCACACTACTTTGTTGCTTTTGCTTTGTTGCTTCATTGCCTTTTGTTGTTTTTGTTATTTTTACTTCTTGCTGCCTCTTGTTACTTCACTACTTCAAGCTACCTCACACTGCTTTGCTACCTTCTTGCCTCACATTACCTTCTACTTGGTTGCCATCGCATTTCAAGTACTTTTTGACCTTTTGCATTTGTTGCTTCATCACCTTGCTGCCTCGCGCCTTGCTGCCTTGTTGTTTCGGGCCTTGCTAGCTTGTTGTCTCACACCTTGCTACCTTGTTGCCTTGTTGCTTTGTTGCCTTGTGTTGGTTGGTACTTCCTTCCTCCCTACTTTTTTGTAGGGAGGAACTTGGAACTTGGAGAAGCAAACTTTCCAGCAACCAAAAAAGGTTAGTTTTTTTCCTTTTGAGCACTTAGTTTTCTTTTGCTAAATAGTTTTTTTTGTCTTAGATTTATTTCTATTTTATTCTGGTTTTAATTTTTTTTATTCTTGTAATATATATTTTTAGAAATGTAATTTTCTTTTTGTTTATTAATGTGTAGGATATCCATAAACCCAAAAACAATTTCTAATTTTTTTTTATCATTATACATTTTTGTAATCTTAATGAAAAAAAAGTGATTGAGTGATTTTATTTTCTTTCCTAACTTTCAACCCCATTGTTTGTAATTTTTTTTTCAAAAATATAACATTTAAACCCATTTTTTTTGTAAATGTTTTTTCTAAATTCTGAACCCTTATGAATATTTGATTTTTGCTTTCTTTTTTGTTTGTAAAAAAATTGGGATTTGTTTGTTAATAAAGTTTCCTTGAAAATCTTATGCTTTAGCTATGGAAATACTATTGTGTAAAATACCAATGGAACAGTCCTCTATAGATGAAAATGTTGTAATTCGAAATAATGAAAATTGAAATCTATGGAAGAAAATGTAAGTGTGCAAATATAAATAAGTGAGAATCCAAAAAATGAAAGAAAATAACAAATGAAGATAAATCTTAAAAAACTACACGCACAAAGAAAAAGTTAGAAACCACATGGAAGATTATTTTTGTGTTGGAGTTATTTTTGTGTCAATGATAATGTAGGAATTGACCTTGAGAATACACAAATCATTCATTGTATCTTATGTTTTCAAGAACTTGTAATAGGAATAAATTCGAGAATTCAAGTAAGGAACAAATTGATTTTTTATTACAAGACAAATGGAATAACTTCTTTAAAAAGACATGTGGATGCGAATCACACTATTATTGCAAAAATGTTCGAAGAAAAAGTAAAATCTTTTCTGAAAGGAAAAAAAGAAAGACAACCAACAAAGAAAAGAACGATTGTGTCTCGTGGGTAAATTTTTAATTGCTTTTTTTGTCAAAGATTCCTTCAAAAAAAAAGATGTGCCATAAAAAGAATATTTAAAAGACCTGGGTCTTTTGATTGTCAATTTTTTTTTAACAATTCACTTTATGGGGAGCATGTGATTGAAACGTTTAGTTTTGTGTTTGTGTCCAAAATTAAATTCCCTTCTAGAAGGTAGTTTGCACAAAAGATATTGTCAAGGTTAGTTGAGAAAATAAGTCAATATGTTCTTACATTGGTAGATTGTTTTTATGTAACAACTAGTTTTGATCTTTGGATGTCTAAGGGAGCTTATGATGTTTTTTTCATTAGTGATCAATTTTTTGGGTAGTGATTGGCAACCAAAAGATGTAATTATTGGTTTGTTTGAGGTGACAAAAAGTACTAGTCAAACATTGGCTAAAATTCTAATGAAGTTATTGAACAAATATGATTTAAGGAAAAAGATCATTGTTTATGTTAAAGATGAGGGGTCAAATTTCAATGCAATGACTACTATATTGAAAATTGTTGTAAATTATGAATATTTTGGTTTAGAAGAGAATTTTTAGGGCACTTGCTTTGGGCATGTTTTTTCGAAAGCATGTCAATATGGCATTGTAGAGGAAAAGTTGTGCAAGGATTTGAAATATGTTTCTATTAATTCTATTCAGGCAAATTTGCAAAATTACATCACTTGGCTTAAGAAATTTGGAAAGGGAATACATGAATGGAACAAGGCTTGTGTTGAAACTAACATTTGCCCCAAAAAATTAAACATTTTAGTGAAAACTAAGTAGGCTTCTTTGTTTCATTATTATTTCAATAGTTTACAATTTTTGAGGTTCTGAATTATACAAGATAACTATTTTTTCTATTATTAGTTGTGTGAAGGTTTATTAATAAGGTCATTAGGTTTCAAGAGGCCTTATAATTTTGTTTTGCCATTGTGCTTAGTTATAACAAATAGACTACTATGAGAGTCACTAGTTGAGTGCCTCCACTTTTAAACTTGGTACATTTTTCAGATTATAATGGATTGTATTTCTCCAATTGTTTCTACTTGTGTTCTTAACTAGTCCTATGGACATTGGCTCCTTAGTGATGCTTTACACTTTGCTATTTCCATGAGTTTGAAATTGAAAAAGAAAATTAAATTATTCCTTCATTTGAAAGCCTAATGGAAGATGATTCCATTGTTTCTGATGAACTATTTTTACTCGCCTTTAACATTAGAGGGGAGATAATCAATGTGCTAGATTCTTTCCTTTCATTCTTGAAGAAATATGAAAATGGGAAAACTCATAATAATGTTAGACGCCGGGTTTAAGGGTCTTTGTATAGTATCCCCATTTGTTGGAAGGGATCAAGGTGTTGTTCTTGTTAAGGACTATGATAGAAAAACCTTCTATCCTATGTTGGTGAAATGCTATAAGCATTTGCATCCTTTGGTAAGGTTAGATAGGAATTGTGTTAACCAAAACATTTTTGAACAAATTGCAAGCACAAGTGAACCAACAAAAAAGCTTGTGATATTTATGATTTTCAAGAGATATCAATTAAATGTTAATGACATCAAATGTCCTCCTTAGTGGTGGTAGAAACATGAGGCAATGTTTATTAAAGTTGGATTTTTAGCCTGACATATTTTGGGTGTTGTTGGATTTCAAATTGAAACATATAGAATTTTTTCTTTACCTAGAATACTTACTAACCTTAAGAGATGTCGTTTGCAAACTGAAAATTTAAAGAAGTTGATATTTGTCAACAAAAAATAGCCTAATGATCTTAGAATAGGTTGTAAGTCTCCATCTAACTTAATGGAATTCCTTGAAAGGGATATAGATCTAGAAAAGGAGGTAAGAAAAGTTTGAAGGTGAATTTGAAAGGGATGAAGTTGTTGAAGTGTAAAACTTCAATAAATAAAATATTATTTAGTGTTAAAAAGTTGTTTGTAACAAATGTTTGTAATTTTTTCATTAGTAAGAAAAACAATAAAATTGAAATAAAATTGAAATTTTTTTCTGGAATAAAAAAATCCAATTAATAAGTAATACCCGGTTTGTGAGAACTGACATATTGAGAAACGGTTAATTTAAAAAAATAAAATTGATACCCTGTCTGGCATATAAATTTTAGGGAAAACAAAAAATGAAGACGAAAACCCTTTTATAAATTGTTTTAAGATAACCGGATCCAGCGGGTATCATAAAAAGTGATACCCGGACAACTTTGATATTTTCCTCCCATGAATATAAAGGTACCCTCCACGTACACTAGGAATTTTTCTCCCAGTGCTTCACAAAAAGTAGGGGGTCACACCACATGCTTGTCTAGGTCTGCTCAGAGTGAGTGAACTCACATGCTTGGCTCTAGAATCTGGATTCTGTACCCATCTTTATGACACGTTCAAATCACATTGCATGTCTTTCACAATCAACCCATTTCGTTGACTCTGAACCGATCTCTCACCACACATGTCTTCAAGAACTCCATGGACCCCCAGCAGCATTCATTCAGTTTTTGGAGCATGTAAAATTCTAAATATGAAAGTTCAAGTTCAAATCTGTAAGATCCAATTCCAAATCCACAACATCTAGGTCAACTACTTAACTCTAATTGCATGTGCAAAACAGTTGTTAATCATGGAAGTCCAAATTAAGAAGGGAAGTATAACCCAGTGTTGGCTGAGTACTGTAGTACCTATTCAGGTTCGGCAGGGATTCAATTCTTTCTGAAAATGTCAAGATTTCTAGAAATTATATGTTCAAAATGCCAAAATCTAAAGAAATTAAAAGGGAAGACAAAAGACAAAAATTGGTCGAAACTCATGAACTTCTTGTTTCTTGCCAATCTGCCATTGTAGAGCAAGTATTCAATAATTGACAACATTTTTCTATCTTACAATTTGGTAGAAAATTACGTATCCCCATTTTCATGAAAAGAAACGATTAAAAATGTTGTAAAAGATCTCAATATGTTAGAGGTTTAAAGTCAAAAGAACTTACCAAAGAAGGTGATTACATTTATTGTTAAAATTTCATGATTTTTTTAAAACTGCAGAAATGGATTTTGAAAGGTGAAATAATTAGTCAGCACTAGAGTGCCAAACCTAAACAGATACTAAAGTATTAGAAATGGCACCCAACCTCACCCCAGTTCTCAAAGTGTGATTCTTTAAATCTCATATAAATCTCAAAAACCACAGTCCTAAAATTGGTTCTAAGAATGGGTTCTCATATATAACTGTGGTTCTCACAAAATAGGAATATATCAAAGCATGGCTCTTTCACGCAAACTGCTGATCTTTTAAGGGCCTTGAATTAACTGGATCCAAAGAATCTCCTTTGATTTTGATAATTTTCAAAAGACCAGAACCAGCAGTTCTGATTCTTAAAATTGTCAAATGAAACACAGAACTGGTTATTCTCAAATCAAATACCCACCGAACACTGGTATAATCCACAACCCAACTCCACTATACTCCTGACTAGGGTAGAGAGGCCACTCATAGTATACTTAAAGTTGGGTTTCTCACCATTTTTGCAGGAGGGCCCCATTGTTTATGGTGTCCAAAGACTAGATGGAGCCCTCCTCTTTGTGCATCTATCACACTAAAAATTGGCAAAAATGGACTAGAGGTGAGAAGGTTATGACCTAGGTTGTTTTTACAAAGAATTTTCAATGGAACAGCTCATAGCCTATTTTTGAACCTCTCAAAAAAATCCTTAAATATTACTTTGATACCTTTAGAGTTCGATTATGATTTGTAGAGCTTAAGACGGCGATTTTAGGGCAATTTAAATAGCTTAATTTGAAAAAAAAGAGAGAAAGTTATGCACTGCTGAAGTAAGAGGGGTCAAAATGAAAAAAAACACATTTTGCAATTTGAGAAAACTTATTTTCTTTACTGCTCTTTTTTGGCTGCTCCTTTGGCTTTGCATTCGAAAGATGACTTGTAAGGCTTGAGAAGGGGCTGTTATAACATTTGAAATCGCTCAAAATGGAGAAGAATTGAGAAAGATCTGCAAAAGTGTTCAGTGATAAGCTAATGTTTGATGATGGGCCAATCTACCCTAGTGTTATTCTGCAATATAGGTATATTCCACTCACATCCTAGTGCTGCCAAGTTCTTTCTAATTTCTCGCACTGTGGGTTAAGTCTAGTTATTAGACTTTACTTATTCTTTGGAATTGAGAAAAGTAAGAAACGATGTGATGAACATAGTAACCAACATCGAGACCAATTTCATAACTTGGTGATAATCACCAGTGTTGGGCACTTATTAGAAACAGGAATAGATTTCGATGCTGATCAGGGTGATTCTTAAAATTAATAACCGTGGTTCTTAAAAAGTCAAGATTCTGATGTATGACCACGATTGCCAAAAATTTGAATGATCAAATAATTGACCAGAAAATTGTCGATTCTTTAAAGATTTTGAAAAAATTGAGACTAAAAATAATTGACCAGAAAATTGTTGATTCTTTAAAGATTTTGAAAAAATTGAGACAAGCAGTTCTTTGATTCTGATTTTTTTTCAAATTGTTTTCAAACAGAACCGAAGGTTCTCTGATTCTGAAATTTGAAAAAACACCAGAACTAACGATTCTTTGAAAATAAAATTCAAATAACCACACAACATTGATAATTGCCAACTTCCTGCACAAAAGTATATAGTGGAGTACACCTAGGTAGGTACTCTGGAAAACTAGCTGTACTAATAAGAACACATCCAAGGGTTACTTCAAAAAACTGCTCAACAAAGTGGACAGGAAAACACTCTTCCATTTAGTTTCTAGTTCCCAAGCTAACCACATTCGTTATCCGAGTTGTTGTATTTGGTACCTACTACTCAAAAGCCCTTGCTTATGTACTAACCATCTACATGCATCTATTCACATAGTATCCTTTTGGGTTCCTCCCTATCTACCCACATGACCTATTTTTAAAGTCACAGAACGAAAACCCTATGTAAGCTCAGTTGGGATTCACCTACAACTGAATTATAACAGGTCTCTATGGAAGGTCAACTGGTTGCCTTTGGTTCAGTTTGGTCCCTTCTGCCTTTACATCAGGGAGAACAAATTTTGTATAGGGCTGCCTGTTATGGGAATGAGGGTTCTGTGGGAGTCGAGCTTGAGACCTGAATTCTCAGAACAGCACCAATTAGGGTCCTTTCTACGCATAAAAGATATAGTAGAATTTTGAAGAGCTGTAACTCATTTTAGAGATCAGGGTTATGCAAAAGGTGCCTCCCCTGTTGGAGCAGAAATTTTACTAAGGGTAAGGTTTTCTCCAAATGCTGTAATTCTACCAGTTGTTTATGTGTCCCGTTCATTACCAGCATTTGTAAGATGCATCGATAAGCTGTTAATTTGCTAGGATTTTAATGAGATTAGGATGCTATTAACCATCTACCACAAATGCACACTTTTTTTACTTCTCACTATAGAATATAAACTTCATAATAAAAATAAAAACCAATGGGCAATGAATATGGACCCTTGACCAGTGGTTTATCAAATTAGATTTGACCAGGAACCATTGCTCTCAAAATTTAAAAAAACCTGTGAAAGAACCTATCCTGAATCATTGATTCTTTGAAAAGTTTCAAACACCTGAAACTAACAGCTATTTTGTTTTGAAAATTTCCCAAAAAACTAGAACCAGGGGTGCTTAGATTTTGAAAACATTCAAAAGTGTGGAACTGGAGGTTATAACAAAATCAATAACTGCCTACCACTTGGTTCTACCACAGGCTGTTTTTGACGCCTTTTCTCCATTATTGAGAATTTGCCTGGAGATCCCACTTGCAGCAAAACCATGAATTTTGCAAGGCACCAAGCAGGGCTATTCACAAAATGGGACAAGCTCAACCAAGAAGATCAACAATAAGACCAAAGCTTTTAATTGTTTATGAGTTTATAAGTCTACTGCTCACAAACACATCAGACTGACAAACCGTGTTCAATAAATCTGTTCATGAACACGTCTATGCTCTTCAAGTGCCACACCCCTACAGTCCAAAACACGCATTCAGAGCCCCGAGTAGAAGCACAAGTGACATGGTCTAAGACCACCAATGCACCAGGAGGGATGGATGGTTGGTGGACACGAGACATTATTTCATTGTGTTTCAGTTCCCTAGTTAACCACAGTGGCTACCTCAGTTGCTGTTTTTATGATCCACCCACTAACAACCGACTAGCTCTAACCTTTGTATTAACTGGTGCTTTCAGGTTATATCTTTTTTTTCAGGATATGAACATGCATACTCCAAAACCCATCTGGCACTCAAGGTAATCTGCACGACATGTAACCCACAGAGTGCATCTCAATTATAAAATTAAGATGTAGGCTATCTTTCTTTGAGGTAGGTTTGTTATTATACATATTAGTGTAGCCCATGCCATCAGCCCAAGTGTGAACACATCCTTTTATTTTCACATTTTCAGAATTCAAAAATTCTAAATTCGGCAATGTCAACACATGGAGGGCTCAACTAGTTTTTCCTTCCAAACACAATTTTTGCAATTTGTTTGAATTTCCAGCAACAAAATCCACTAAAAAATCAGCATCTTCCACACCTTAGCTTTGAAAATTGTGAAATAACCTTTATTAAATCTGATTGGGGTTTAAAGGATCTCATCGCTCTGCTGAGGGCTTTTCAACAATGCCAATAACACCCCCAAATTCCAATACAATTTTCAATTTTGATTTTATTTAATTTTCATTGAGAAAATGGTTCAATGATCAATAGCTTCCTCACTGGTGTTCCAAACAGTCGCAAACCAAGTCAGTGCACCCTACTCATCAAGACCTTTCCAAAGATACCAAGAGCACAGCATGAAGTGCAGTGATTTGAGATCTCATAGTGACAAACAAAACAAAATGAACTACCTTGCTTCATAGATAAATCTGCTCATTTGAGTTTGAGGTTTCTAGATATGTATCTCTTGTATTGGCTTGTGATAAAGGAGTGAGAAGTCACTGTGAAAGATCAATTAGGATCAGGAGTGAAAATTGCAATCACATATACTCTGCAATGAGCCATATATAACAACCAAAAATTGAAAACTGGGACAATGGGGCAATTCATTAACAAGGATCATTCTAGACCGGGGGCAATGGGGCAGTTATAACTTGAAATTTGGCATATCCATAACCCTTATTCATATCTGTAGTCAGTTTGATTTTGAAAACAGACACATGCTTAACCATGGAAGGTAAAAAAGCAAACATTAACATACAACCTTATTGACCAATGACAAGCACATAATTGTAAACCCTTGATCCAAATCCTTTTGTTGAAAAGTTGACAAGAATATGCTATGTTGGCATCTTAAAATATCAAAAGCCAACAACATTTGTATTAAGTTCTAACTAGTGTTGGCCAGTTATTGATTTTCTCATAATTGGGTGGGTCATCAAATGTTTTTTTTTGAAAATTTAGACCCATTGGTTATCAAAGTAATTTCATTGTCAAAGTAATTACCCAATGATTATCAATTTACCCAGTTACTTCTTTTGAAATAACCATTGGTTATGAATAAGATTTGGACAACTCACCTTGTGAAACTCTGATTATATTGGCTATGTAGGATAGGTTGTAGAGTTTAAAAAAGTTTTCCACCCTTTTTTTTTTTGGGTTTTTTTTATACACTAAACATGTTTAGGCTTTTAGGATTGATGACCAACTTGGATGAAATTCCAATCATGTAGGTAGACTATTACAATTTGAAAATGAAGACCCTGGTAGTAAGTTATCTACCAAATTTTAAATAATCAATAACTGACTTGTTGCTTATTATACCCTGCAATGAACCTGACTGCTTACTCAGGTCCAAACTCAATATTTGGCCAACACCAGTTCTAACCATCTATTTACCTAGCAGCCAGGCACCTTCTTGCCTACCTATAACAAGACTTAATTTTTATAGGATAAGTCACCAAGGTTGAACATCAACTTACTTAGTTGGGATTCATCCATAAGTGAGTCATAACGAGCTTTCAATGCATGGTGCGCTGGTTGCTGCTGGTTCACTCTGGCTGGTAGCTCAGTGTGGCCCATAGGCCACCAGCCAGAGTGAACCATGCACCTACCAGAGCACCATGAAGGATGGATGGTAAGTGGTTAGGAATCAGTTTTCTGTTGGTCTCAAGTTCCCTAGCTAACCATGGTTGTTAGCTCAGTTGCTTTCCAGAAATATTTCAATAGATTCTTCATTTTCCTTCACAAAAAAAAAATTCCTTTGAGAAAAATAATTTCTGAAAACGTCAGTGTTTCTAGAAACAATATAATTTGTGCCAAAAGCTGCCTAGGTACTAAGATTGGCACCTTTTTTTTTTGTGGGTGTGTGTATCTACCTATATATATTGAGGACATACTTCTTACAGAAGGGGGTTACCATGGTGAAAGCATACAGTAACTGAGTTAAGGTTCATCCAGAACTGAGTCACAAGGACATCTAGTGGATGGAATGCTGGTGGGTGCTGGTTCACTCTGAGCAGGGGCTACAAACATCTCAATGGCTCTGGCATTCCAAAGCACATCAGCGACAGGTATGGCATTAAACACTCTTAGGAGGAGAAAACTTGATGAGTACATGTTAGGAAACCCTCCAACTACTCCTAACCCTCACCCAACAACATTTAAGCACCACCATAATCAAAGTAAACACTAATAACAGAAGCCTAGAGAAGAAAGGCGAAGACTTCCCAAACTGACAGCTAAAACACATCCCTCCCCTCAGCCCCAAAAACAAAAACAAAAAAAAACCCAAAAGTCATACATATTATTTGATGTTTGAAAAACACTTATAAAACTAATGACATAAGCCAAGATGAGAAGCCTAAAGGCAGAAGACTTTCATGAGTTGATAGATAAAAAACACATAGCCTCCTATTCTCCACACACACTTACCCAAAAGAAACAAAAACAAAAACAGCCATCTATTGACCAACTTCTATTGAGTTTCAGAAAAACTAATTAAGAGATAAGAGGCAATAACTAAGAAGACTAATCAGGATTTCACAAATAAGCCAGCTGATAATTACTAGTTATTGCATTAGATGATGATTCAATTTGAGATAATGATGAATGTGCATTATTGTATGCTAGAGTTATTGATTCATTACAAGGATTTCATATAGAATTAATTAAAACACCAATGCACCCCTCTCCCCTCCCCCCACTTCCCTCCATCTCTTTGCATGAATGGGTGTGCACTTTGCAACAGTTAGGAATTAATTTTTATGGATTCTATTGTTTGTTGCCCATCATCATCACTCTAGGTGACATATACTTAGCACTATTATGTATAGTGATTAATATAGTGATTAATATGCTGTTTTATTGTTGTACCTTAAGGGCCCTTGTACTTGGACATATTTAAGTTTGCTGCAATTTTTTTTTTTGTGTGTTCAATTTTATCACAGTGTGTATAGTAATGGGTCTCCCTCTGTTGGTGCTAAAACCCAAAAGTAAAATAATAATATAAATGAATGGGTGTAGACTCTAGACTCTAGTAGCTCTTGCTTTAAATTGCCTACCACCCAATTGGATGCGGTGTTGGTTTTTCGGTATTTAATGCGTTGTGGGAGGGGACCGCCCTTGATTGATTTTTTAGTTGGTAATGCGCACGTCGAAAACCGGGATCCATTCTCACTTCTTCGCTTTCAAAGACATCCTTTGGGAATGAATTTAGGTAACCTAATTTGGTCATGCAATTGACCGACCTCCTATGAACTCCCAAGAACCTTTGTCATTTCTTTAATGGAGTTTTGTTCTCTAATGGATTTGTGATGTGTGCAAAATTGGCTTGGTGGCCACCATCCGGACAAGAGGGTGAACCAGCACCATCACGTTGTTACCTTGACCCTTTTGAGGGAGGCCTTTTATTGGTCAGATTGAGCCCAAAAAATGTTAGATTTGATCTAGCAATCTAAGCATCAGATATTTGTATTATTTAGAAACGATTTAAATCAATTTTGGGATTTTTACCATGGTTGTACCAAGGGGGGCACTGGTTCACCCAATGCCCACCTTCCATGCTAATATTATGGAAAGTTTTGGATCGATCTTGAGTCTATTGAGTCCGTGGCTATTTCATGGTATGGTAATTCTCTGCTTGGGGTTGGCTTTGCACACAAGATGTTTTTGGCCACTTTGCAATGATCCAAAGTGATTGCCCTAGGGTTTTATCCTTGACTACAATATATCTCACTTACCTTTTTTGTACCTAGGCTGGTTAGGCACACTTCTTAATTACCTTTTGGAATTGCTGAAAAATAAGTGTTGGCCATGCCAAAAATCTGAATGAAGATCTCAAGCACAATAGCTTCAATATTTAATATAATGCCCCAAAGATAAACTATTATTATTTTTACTGCCAAACGTAGCTGAACAAAATTAAAATTATTAGGCACCTATCTGTGGAACTACCCTAGGTAGTAGGTACTCCAGTGGTAGCCATATCAAAATAAACAATAGACTCAAGTTGTGCCATAGATATGTATGCTACACATTCCTTTTCCCCTAAGTTCTACTAGCAATGAGCATGATCTAATTTGGGTGTAGGCACACATTGGAAAACCTGTGGGCTTTGGACGCCACCATAGCACAAGAGCTTGGCATTTATGGAGGGTAGTTCAAGGTGTACAATTTTATGATGGGTATTGTGATTAGGGCACTGTAACCTATGCTTTGGTTTCTTAGGAGTTCAGGCTCATCATCTTTTCTCTTGGATCCAAGGGCTTGCAATTAGGCCCAAAAAATGCCAAGCCCATTTGAATATCAGCCCATCAGATGCGAGAATTGGACGAGAGAGTTGCGCCCATGTCCAGATTGAATCATACAAATTCTATAATATACCCATTTCAGTCTTGGAATATAACACCGAGATCTGGCCATGGCCATCCACCATCTGTTTGAACAATTAACTTTGACGCAACTGGATTTATAATGGTAGGAATGACAATGAACACTCTTTTGAGTGATATGCTCATTATCGGTACGGTGAGAACATGTGGTTGATGGTATTGTAGCTGCAAAATTTTCAGCATTCAACAAAGGTCCTCTCAGACGTGGAGGTTTTTTGCCAACATAAGAAAATGACCAATGGTTTTGAGTTTAAGAAGAAGAGAAGGAAATAGGGGGAAAAGGAAGAACATGAATGCTCTAGTTTGGCCTCAAGAAAATACATAATTGTTTTCCAAATTGTTGTGACATGGTCATATGTTCACAACTTGGACCTCGAAAATAAGAAACAATATTTTAATGGTGCAGATGTAGGCAAGTGGGTGAAATCTCATTTTTATTTTCGAAAAAGTGCTCAAGTATCTACATGGTAAAGTGGTATAAATAGGCATTCTTTTCCAATTGGACAAAATGAGTAAAAATACAACAAATATTTTCAGCATCTTCCTTGGATACAATGAATATTCAGCGTCTTCCTCTTCCAAGTTCCAACTAACAAAAATATGATAAAAACATTAGGGCATATCTTAAATCAATGGGCTTTCTTATGAACTGGAATAAAATTAATGGTGGATATAGTGGTTGACAAATTGTGATGAAAAAAAAGTGTAGGCTTTGTAGATTGAAAGTCTAACAATGTTGGGTTCTTAATAATTGCTAATGTTTTTATTGTGTCCTATTCTATGAACCTTGTTTATATGTATTTTTACAACAAATATAAACACAAATGTATACTATAATATGTTATTATTTTAATAAATTTTAACAGAATTTTTAATCTTCCATATCATTATTCCACACCAGCTTCGGAGTTTTATTCACCTAAGTATAGAAGGATAAGGAAAATATTATATATTTTCCATTTAAGTTAAATCAAGTTTACATTAATTATAAATAGCATATAAAATCATACATCAACATTTTGATTGTCAATTATATTTGAAAGGCTATTAGGGCCATTTTCATGATCGACATTATTGACGCCAATTTTTGCATGGAAAGGTCTTCAACTTCTTCAAAAAAAACTCTCACAAAAGAAAATCTGTTTCTACTCGACCGGATATTGAGATGTTACAACTGCCCCAATTAAATAATCCCATTCCCACCACTCCCACAACCCGCCAAAAAAAGAATAATGTATCTTACTTAAGATGCATGATGCAGATAAAACCCCAAGACCTCCAATTAGATTTAGATTGGCCATCTATCAAGGTGCTTTGACCATTTGGTGTCATGTTTATTCCATTACATTCCATACAAGTTTTTATGATTTATCAAACAAACAAACTTTTGTCACTTAATATGGAATTTCAATCATTCTATAAAACTACAATGTTGAATAGTATTATTGGCCAGTAATTTTTTTCAACTAATGTTTTTGCCTTATTTGTCAAAAAAACTGGGAAAGTTTTGTTTTTCTAGTGTAAAGATGACTTATTTTGTGGTTTTTATTGGAAGATTCAAATTGTTTTTCAACATCAAAAAATTGGAAAAAAAAACCTGGTGTTGAAATTGGTGGTTTTTTTGGGGACAAAATTTCCCATGTTTTTGACCAATTTTTTTTTCCCTAGTGTAAACTCAACTAAGTTTGATTATTTTTGGGAAAATTTCACCAAATTTTTACTATTTACAAAATTGGAAAAAAAAAACACAAGATTGACACCTACCATATACTAATGTTTTCCAATCAACGGAAGGATGCCTTGTTTCCATGTTTCAACTAACATCTATAGGCGCATAAAAATTTGGTGCGAGATTGTGAGATAATTTGGTGCTGTAACTTGGGAGATAATTAAATTTAAGTCAACAAACCGAGATTTCAAGTATGAGTTTTTATACTTAAAGCAAACATTAGACATCCCCCGCCCCCTCAAAAAAATCTTCCCAAAAGTAGTAAAATCTATGACCAACCATGGGTTTTACTACTTATTATAAAACTCACTTCCTAGAATAAATACTAAGAATCCACATCATAGGGAGTTCACAAGCTTCCCAGGCTCCAGTCACACTAACTTTGGCTAATGTCAATGACTATTATAATCAGTGAAGGTTATCTTACCTTGTGGAATCTTTGTCCTGAGAGGGCATAAATGGGGGAGGAATGATAAAAGTGTGTCCTCCTTGGAAGTTATCCATTGAAGGCATCATTTCGCCTAATGGTGGCATTGGTGCTAATGTGCATTAAATGGTGGGAATGTGAGTGAAAGTTGGGAGATGGTTTTAATGTTATATTTGTGATCAATGCCCAAAAAGTTTCACACATGACATGCTTGAAAGTTGAATTGAACCATTGTTTTAGCATTTTTCTGGGGAAGTGAAATAGGATAATATAAATGCCTATGTTTGACGATATTGTAAGATATGCCAGCATTTCAAACAAACTATTAATGATGACTATACTTTTGCTAACAAAAGAAACAATTAAAGATGGGTTCTAAATTTCCAAGGTGAAGCTAATCATTTGTTCACTATGCTTACCAAAAAGAAGTGGAATTCAAGTGGTAACTAACATGCTTAGGGATTGAAATGGAATTGAAATCGATCAATTGCAGCTTCCCCATCACTTCACATTGACATTGCACATCATTTTCTGCAGAAAGGAAGAAATGTTCATTTCATTAAAGTGATGCTATTTTGTGGAAAGAAATTTCAGTTTTCATTGAAACTAATAGCACAATAAAGCAGCCATTTTTGACTGGGGTGTGTCTGGGGAGGACCTTGTGGTATACCAAAAAGATGCATATATATATATATATTGAGTTGGGTTGTATGCAAAATTTGTTTGTTGATTTCTAGTTGTGTGTAAGTTGAGACTGATAATTATGGACATAGACCTATTGGATAATTGGTATGTTCCTCTTAATGCTTTGTATGATTTGATTGTTTTGCATGTTTTGCAAGCACTATCAGATATTGCAAAAGGATGAAGAGTACAAACTTGGTTTCAGCACATGGCCACAGCATTATATCTCTTGCCATTAAATTATTTTCTGAGAGCAGGTGTGGGACATTGTTGGAAGCCCAAATAGCATCTTAGAAAAGGATACCTTGCTTTACATTGTTGGGATTGTTGTATTTTAACAATTTTCAAGTTATGCTGTAGCCTACATGGTATTTTAATATATATGTTGACTTAAAATGATGACTTTTGCAAGGCAAGTTGTGTGTTTATGACACTTGCACAGATATTGAGTGCAGAAATATTCATTGGAAAGATATTAAAGGTGATCAAATTTTTGGGTCTACTCACTATCTATCACCTAAATCCTCATCAATACTGTAGCCTAGGGTCAGTTTCCACATTGACAAAATGAATAATTATTTTTTTTCAAAAAATGAATTTTTTTTCAAAATTTGAAATTATATGTTTTTCCATCATATTCTATAATATTGTGATATGAGTAGTGAAATTATTCAAAATGTAGCCTATGATAAAATTATGATGATTTTCAACATGTCAACTTCAAATTTTCACAAAATTTCATTTCACTATTTGAGGATTATTAATGATGAAACTGACCTTAGGGTAAGGTACTGAAAACAAAACTTTGTGCCTAATGTGTGCACAAGTTAAGCTTAAATATTTCTGTCTTTGGGCATCCAAGATCCACATGATATGCTCATCATGCATGTGTGACAATCAATCCCTTGAGTACTACGGTAACAAGTTACAACTAAAAAACTTATAGGCGAGCATGTTGTTTTTGGACAAGTCACATAACCAACTGGAATCATAATAATCACTACATTGGATTCTTTTCCTTAGTGAACTTGATCCTCAACTATGTGAAGTGCATTTATTGAATCCTGGCATCTCCCATCCCCCACCACCACCTCCAACAAAATGACTTACAGGATGGTTACTTTTACATGTTAAGATTCACAAAGAATTGTTTGCACGACAAAGGACCCACACATTCATCTAAACACTGGAATCCAGTAGCCCATCCTAACTAAATTTTCCTGCCTGCTCCCTAGGAAAGCCCATCTTCAACACATTCTGAATAACTTAACACTTAAAAGAAAAAAAGAATTGCCAATGCATCCTCAATTTTCCATCGTGCTGAGTAAAGCCAATTTCCACACATTTGAGTTAACTTTTCAAGTGGAAAGAAACCTCAACTCATCCTAAATTTTTTCCTTTTCACACACTAGGAAAGCCAACATCAAAGAGATTTGAATGAACTTAACATTGGGAAAAAAGAAAAACCCCCAACAAAAACTACAACCCATTTATTTTTCCGTACTTTACTAGAGAAGATTCTTAAAGAACCCTCCCCAAAAACCTGACAAATTGAAAAAGAACCAATATTATGAATTCTTTATACTTTTGCTTGATAGAGCCAAACTATACCACAAATTATTTTCACAATGACCAAAAACCACCAAATAAAAAACGCGAATGAAATTGTTTGCATGACTTGGGTTATTTCTTTACCTTCTCTTCCCATGCAAAAAGTTTGGATCATAACTGGTTAATATGGGTGGTGTTGTTGTTGATGTTACTTCTCTCTCCACTCCTTTTCATTCTTGGTATTTGTGTGCTTGGTTTGGTGGTGGTTTGTTTTTGCAGCCGCTGCCTGTTGCAGCAGTTTCAAAGTTTATTGTAGCCCTAATTGGGAATAGAAAGAAAGGAAAAAATAAAATGACGGCGTCGAAGACTGCGAGGTGCTCGTTTTTTATTTTCTAAAATCTATTTTGGGGAGGAAGGCGGGGGGGAGGAGGGGGTGTGTCGCAGGGAAAGGGGGTTTAGCGTAATGTAGGCGAGAAGGCCCTGTTTGGCGGCCTTTAATGCAATAGTAAATGCAGCTGTACAGGAAATCCGCGCTCGCCAGGTTTCTCTGGACGAGCGCATTCATTGCATTAAATGCTCGAGTCTCGCGGCCTAGCCTCCTGCTACTGCTGCTGCTCCTCCCACTGCGTCGCAATAGTAGGGAGTCACACTCGCGAGGGAGGGAAGGAGGGAGAGTGGAGGAGGAGGAGGAGGACGACGACGACGACGACGACCCTCTCGTGTTAGAGCCTTACCCTATCTATCTATCCATGTCTAGTAAAATTATGAACAAAAGAAAGACTATCTACTTGGCTTTCCCTCTCCCACCCCCCTTCTTTATATGG
>Ga0209208_10003777_pt1 | contig 21633 bp, 9 predicted proteins | sample S1TSphfallax_3_FD_187694 | JGI IMG/M metagenome (GOLD analysis project Ga0209208, IMG submission 187694) | Host-associated microbial communities from peat moss isolated from Minnesota, USA - S1T2_Fd - Sphagnum fallax MG (SPAdes) (version 2) | ecosystem: Host-associated > Plants > Peat moss >...
AGAGAGAGAGAGAGAGAGAGAGAGAGAGAGAGAGAGAGTGATAACAGGTTTGGGGAGAGAGAAGATGGGTGGGGAGTTGAGTTGCCTGTAAACCATTGTTGGGTTTTTGTCTGTGCTGTGGCTGCAGCTTGGCTGACAAGAATGCCGAAGGATTTGACGTCTCAGGAGTCTTGATGACTCTTCCCATGTGTACATTTCCATTCAACTTCCCATCGTTGAACTGCATCCTCAGTGTTTGAGAATGCACACCATGCTGTTTCTGATTTGTAGCATATGTCTCGCCACTCTGGGCTTGCGCTTTCTTTTGTGCCTTGAGTAGACTCCATGCTTTCTTTGGGTCAAAAGTCTCTGCTCGAATCGCCTGCCGAAACAAAACCCAATTCTCAACCCTGAGAGCCCCCTTCTGTGATGAGAAGAAGAAAGCAAGCTCAACAAAGAAGAAGTTGGAGAAGAGGCTGGAGAAGAGAATAATGAAGATGGATTTCTTGGATCTTCTTGGGCATGTTTGGAAAGGAAGGGTGCTTTTTTTGTAGCACTACTTGCCTCCAGTTTTGCAATGATCCTTGCAGTAGAGAGCATGCTGGGTGTCTTGGAAGAAGAGTAGTAGGCCGTGCCTTGCTGCTCCTCCTCGCATTTCTGAGGAGGAGGAGGAGGAGTAGCAACAACAACAGCCTTCTTATGTCCTGTGCCCTCATCCCATCGCTGATGATGATGAGCAGCAGCCACGACGCTCTGTGGGCCTGGAGGATCCAAGCAACTTCGCAGATGACAACAGTCTCTGCGATGACTGCCGCTGCAGTCCTCTTCTTTGCAGCAACTGCTGCGGCGAGTCCACAACCCATTGGTCTCATCTGTGGACAAGAACAGCAATGGCAACACAGAAGAGAGCTTCTTCTTGCTCTTGTTGGTGGCCCCTCGCTGTCGTTGTTGTTGCAGCTGCTGCTGCTGCTCGTCGTCGTCGTCGTCCTCTCCTTTTCCCCTGTTCATCCCTGTACAGAACCGCGGTTTCCTCTTGGGTGCTGGTGGTGATGGAGCTCGCTTCTTCTTTTTCTTCTTCTTCTGCTGCAGCTTCAAGGGTTGCCGGAAGAAGCTCGAGATTGTGTGCTCCTCCGCGTCGTCCAAGAAGCTCGTGTTCCGCATACTCGCAAAGACGCTGCTCCCACGCCGCCGCAGCAGCTGCTGCTCCCTTGTCTCGCGCTTGCGGAGCGGGTACCGCTGCGCTTTGACGATCCACAATGGTCCATTCTCCTGCAACCCAATGCCACCATCATCCTCCTCCCTTCCTCCTCGCAACCGTGATCGCTCCGCCCCTAAGGAAGCCGCCGCTGTCACATGCTGCTGCTTCTCCATGCCGTCGTAGTCGTCTTGCTGATGGAGCAGAGTTTCTGTGTCGCAATTGGGGAATGGGTCTTGCCACGGACGATGATGATCTTGCAACGGATCTTGGTACGTTTCTTGGTGTAACTCATCTTCTCCTGTTGCTCTGCAGTTTTGTCTCCAACAGGAAGTCTCGGAAGAAGAAGAAGAAGGTTGCTTTTGGTGGTGGTGGTGGTGATGGTGCTGGTGCTTGATTTTCTCTGTACCCATCATCTTAAGAAGACGTCCACTCCCTTGCTGCTGGGTCTTGATGACCTCTTGTTGATCATCACAGTCTACTGAGCTGCTACAAGAAGAGCTCCAAGTCTCATCAGATGTTGTACCCATTTTCTGCACACCTTCTTGTGCTTGCTTCTTCATTTTCTTCTTTGCTGCATCATCAACACACTTGACTGGAGTGCAATGATCCACCGTGTCTACTACCACATCTCCACTATCCCAAGGATTTGTGGGACAGGGGTCTCGACAATCAATCCATGGATTGACATGCTCTTGACCAAAACTTGGGTGAGTGCAAGCTCCTTGTTCCTGTGAAGAAGAAGAAGAATCTTGTGATGTTCTGTGATCTGTGGTGAATTGGAGATGTTGATGGAGATGATGGCTTGGAACAACACTACTAGTCCTCCTTTTGTCAGCAAGAAGAGCATCATCATCATCATCATCATCTCCTGGTGTGTTTTGAGCACCTTGACTGATGCCTCTCCATGTAAGACAATTGTTGTCTTGGTGAAGAAGCTCTTGTTTGTCTTGTTTTTTGGAGGATCGTTTTTGGATCAATGGAGAAGGCACATGAGGAGGAGTAGGAGGATGAGGAGGAGGAGGAGGGTCACATTCCTTTAGATTTTCGCATTTCTTTAGGGTTGTTGAATTCTCCTTCCTTTCGTCTCCTCCTCCTGCTTCTACTCCTCCTTCTCCTGCTGCTCCTGTTCCTGCTCCTGCTCCTGCTGCCGCCTCCACTGTTGCTGAACTCCTACTTGATGTCTTTATTGAATTATCCCAAGCGGGTTTGGGAAACTTTTTGCCACTCATTTTTTTGCAGTTTTGCTCTTCTCCTGCAAAAGGGTTGTTTTACTCAGATTTTGAGAGCTAAAAAAAGCACAAAAAATACAGAAGCTGAAACAGATGTCCAAGTTACCAGATGTTTGCTAATAGAAAAACTATCCTTCTCTAATGCATGACACCTAGTGTGACATTTAGGTACTAGAGAATGTGTGAGCTCACCCCTAGGGCTGTGTTTCCTGGCATGTAAAGGACTATAGATATGTAGGTTGTAAACTAGCATCTGCAGGTGGGAAAATGACCAAATCAGCTGTGGCAGCTGATTCTGGCATTTAAAATTTTCATTAAACTTTGCCAAATAGGCAGGTATGGTCCTAACAAAAGCTAATCTTTTTTGTTGAAATGCAGATCTGGGTGGGTTACTAATTGAGTGGGTTGTTGAGGTACAAATTTCATTGTTGACAATATAACATGTTTGATTTGTTTTCTTCACACACCTGAACCACCTTTGAATCTTTCAACCTCTTTTCTATTATGCCTTTTTGGTTTGTTGGAGATGTTTTTGCTTCCTGTGACAATAGTGATTCTTGGTGAAGTTTGCTTCTCTTGAGTCTCACAATCGAATCCCGAGATAGTAGTCACCATTGGTTTTGTGGTAGAATTTAGTTTCTTGCTAGTGTCTTGGATGTCTTCCTTTACTATCATGCTGTCTTCCAAGTTACTGCATTTCTTTTCTTGTATTCTGTTTTTTTCGAAGGTATTAGCCAAAAATATGTGATACATGTCATGATCAATAAAATGATTGAAATGCATATATATATATATATAATCATATGACCGAATGGACAGCTATTTTTTTATGGTTTCTGTTGGTTTTTGTGTGAAATTTTTGGATTGAATTGGTCATGAGACTGCAAGTTTGGAGGGTAATTGGCATTGTATGTGATTATTTTTATTATCTGTTTCATCAATCCAACAGGGCTCCTTAGTAACAGTGCTGTTAGGAGTTCATTACACCTGCAAATGTTCTTGTTTCCGCCCTCTGGATGTTTTGTGTCTTGTGCCCAACTCACTGTTTTGATCCCATTCCTTTTGAAAGGTTCATCGCTGCTTGGAAGTTCGAGCTTTGGCAAGAGGAAAGCCTCAACACCTTGAGTGGTGCAAACCAAAAGAAAATGCGAAGAAGCCAAAATGTCCTTTGACATTTTTTCCGCATTCTTGTCACAAGCTTTATTAACAGGATGATCTTGATCTTGTGCAGAAGTTGATGGGTGGTAGAAGATGCAAGAGCCAATTCGAGATTTGAAGCCTAGAGAAGCAACACAACTCCAGTTTGAAGTTTCATACAAATGCACATGCTCAAGGAGTTCATTTGGGTTGTGATTCTGAATAGTGGTGTCCAGTTCATTGGAATTTAAAAGTTGTGAAGCTCCTGCTGCAAGAAGCTGTCCATCTGCTCGGAAACTTAAGCATACAATGGATCCATCTGTTGAGATTCGAGTCCAAGCAGGAATCCAGCCATGAGAGCCATCGAATCGCATCCATACTCTCAGACAACCTTCTGTAGTTCCGACAGCCATTAGTTCTTGGGGAACTGTATTTGCTGCTGAAGCATTATTGGGTGGTGAGTAAGCCAAATCATCATCAGTGTGTAAACCAAACATTTCTGTTTGATCACGACATGATGATTTCACTTCATCATCATTCAAGGGTTTTCGTACATATGGCAAATCACATGTGTGTAAACCAAACATTTGTGTTCGGTCAGGACATGATATTTTCTCTTCATCATTGAAGTGTTTACCTGCACCATCAGAAGAAGAATCCCACCCCACCCACATTCTATTATTATTCTGTAGAGTTCAAGTGTTATGGAATCTTTTTTATGTATGAATGTTGATCATTAATGTTGAAGAATATACACAAAAGTCTTTCCATATATCATAACATATGGGTTTGTGCATTGAATTTTGCCATCATTGAAACCACTGGGTGTGCATACAAATGCTTGTCAAACTATTTTATGATCTTTCAATTTTTGGATGCTAATAGCCACTTGACCTAATTTTTGAGGCACTTTTGTTCCTTTCCTTCAAGTGTATTTTGGTGATGTCCATTGAGATGGTAAGGAAGAGAGAGCTTCAAAATGATTCAAAGATTGGTTACAAATTATACCATTAAAGAGGGTGGGAAACACATGCATTATTCATAATCACATGGATGTTGTTTATGTATGTAAATGTGGATTTATAGCAAAGCCATCTGTAGCCCATTTTACCAGTTTTGACTTGTGTAGAATTCAATGAGTATATGGCAACTGCAGAGATTGATGCTGAAGTTGAAGATAGTAGCATTTCTGTGTATATCAATTGCAACTTTGAAGAGATCCTTGTCTCATGTTCAAGGTCAACAGATGGCTTCTCCATGTCCCAAAGCCGAAGAACTCCATCTCCAGATCCCATAACAACTTCCCCTCCTTGGCCAACGAACATCAAAATGTTGGCATAGGGCCAGGATGTTTGGATTTCCTTAGTGCATACACCACAAAATTTCCTTGGTTGTCTATTGGAAATTGATTCAAGACCTTGGTTTTCAATAGCTCCTCCTTGAGAGGAATTTATACTTGTTTGACAAAGCATTGCACCATCTGCAAGTCGCCAAATGCGAATTGAGCCATCCAATGCCGAAGAAACCATAATTAAACCATCGAATCTAACAGATATGCACAATATGCTTGAAGAATGGCGGCCTATACAAAACACTTTACTACTACTACAATTTGCAAAGTCTTGTGTTGAAACCTCCTCCTCACTTGCATGATTTCCATGGATGACAAAAGGAGGGCCCTTTGGCAAATATGCAAATAAAATCCTATTTGAATTGACTTGGAAGAATATGATCTCTCGAGGTCGACCTGGTATGAATTCAAAATTGCCCCATTGGACATCTACAGCTTTCAATGGTAATATGTTGTTGTTGGTAGTTGGACGATATGGCTTTTGGTTTGATGTCCAACTCTTGTTTATATAACTTGGATCACCTCCATAACGAAGATGCAATTGGAAAGTTGCCAAGGAACAAAGGTGATGATCAACATTGTCAATGTTGTGGAAATTGAGAGTGTATGTTTGCAAAATGCCACCCATTTTTATAGTAGCCAAACACAATGTATGATTCATGTCCCATTGTGCTACCCCTGTGAAAGTGCTTCTTCTTGCATCATAATGCAAAGGAGATGCACATGATGAAGTCACATCGTTTTTGGAATCTAAACACATTGATGGATATGGGATATGCAACAACACCAACTCTGGTGTCATGTTGCCATTAATTGATCTCCAATTTCGAAACTTGTGTCCAAATCATATAGTTCATCTAATTGGCATAAAATACATACATGTTTTTAATTTGCAACCTTTTGTAGGTCAAGAAAAAATAGAAAACCTAATCTATGAACAATTTTGAACCCAATTAATTTCCTCCCCTTGTGGGCATATTCAAAATTGCCACCACAATTATAACTCTTGTAAGCTTCAATAAATTGTCATAGCCTTTTAGACTTGATGTTGTAATGCATCTTGTTTATTCTTGATTGTAGATTAATGAGTGGATCCTATAGTGGTGAATGAGTTTATGAGATAACAAAAATGTGAAGCAATAAAAAAGACATCCTTTTCAAAGTCTTACAAATGTTTAATTGAGTTCAACAACAACAAAATGAAATCAACATTTGTGAATTACATATGGCTCGGCAATTGTATGTAATAAAGATTTTCAAGTCAATGTATTCTAATTACCTACTCAAAATGTTCCAAATGGTTGTTTAACAATCATCCATGCTTGTTAATTTGCCTAATGGAAGTGAACATGCTAGTGTCTACCGAAAATCATTTTGCATGAAAATGGGTTGAATTAGATGATAGGACAAGTTTGATTCTTGAAACTTTTATGAGATACAAGACTAAGTGTGTTTCCCCTTACAAGAAACAATAATTACCTTTAAGTAATCTACAATTAGGGATTCAACCAATGCGAGCAAAATGCAACTATGATTATGATTAATTGAGCTTGAACCTTGATGTTTTCCAAACATTATGGTCTTAATGAATACTTACAATTTTTTGTTAAATGAGCATGTGTGATGCAAAATCTCAATCCAAGGGGATTAGGGGTGATACAAGTTGAAAAACACCATGGAATGAAGAGAAGGTTTCCACTACATGTCTCTTTAACCCCCTTCCAAAATGTTTTAAAAATATAACTAAATGAGTAGGTACTAAACATGAATAATCACATGCATCCAAAATTTTGTATGTCAACGTTTCATCCAAATTCCAATAGTATATGAAGATACATATGATAGATTCATGGCAATTGGAATTGTTTTAAACTTTTCATGTATTCTTTTTTTTTATGGAAGAAAGCTAATTTATCTTGCATTGTGCAAAATCATAGTAATAGCAATACCAAATTTTGATTGTATCTCATGCTTTTACATTCCCTAGTAGTTATTTCAAAATAAACCAAATTAAAAATTTCCAAATAAGAAGTCATATACGTGAAACCCTCTTGTGCCTTAATTTATAAAGTGAAAATGTTGGATTATCAAACCCCTTTTCACATGGCAAAACTACAAACTTATGAAGGAAATTAAAATTATTTGAAAATTGTTCCCATTTGTATTACTATGTTTATCATGATGCTCAAGGGCTCCCCTAATAATGCATATTTTCCTTGAATCTATGTGGTTGCCATATTGTCTTTCCATGAATGCATAAACTCATATTATGCATTTGATACCCTTTGTGTGATACTGCGACAAGGATTATTGATATTTTCATGTAATTTAATGATAAAAAATGTGAAGAACCTTTTAATATTCTTGACATGATAATTAACTAATTTTTATTTTATAACTACTAGACCAACTCCAAATTCTTTTGTAAATTCATTTCATTTGTTCCAATCACACACATTTTTGCACATTTCAATTCATTTGGTACATGTAAAATAGTCTAAGTCTAAGCCTATATTTTCAAACTTACTTTCAATAATAGTTGGTATTGAGTTTAACCTTATAATAATTAATTACTGAAGTTTTTTACAAAAAATGCCATCACATCCTCTTGATTATGTTTCATTTGATTAAATTTATCTTTAACAAAAGAATTATTCTTTTCCAAATTGTTACACAATTTGTAGAGGTTAACCATAAGTGTGTTATCAACATTTTATCTTATTATTATAAATTTGTAAGGTTTTTTTTAAGCATTGAACTTTGGGGCTTAATAATTTGTCATTTCTATTTTTATTGTGTTTGCAATTTGTTTTAAGATCTTTTTATTGAAATGTGAAGCAAAATAGGGGGAACAAGCCTTAATAAATGAGGAGTTCCATCTTTTGTTTCTCCCACATTGCATTATCACTATTAAACTTGTGTTAAGGGTATGACCACATTTGGTGTTAAGGGCTTGCAAATAATATAATCTTAACAAAGTGCCATGAATCACAACATCACAATTTTTAATATTGCAAGCTACCATCAATTTCTTAAACATTATTTCAAGATGTCCACACTAGTGAATTTTTTTTGGCAATTTATAGCCACTTCCCTACATGCCAAGGGAGCTAGGGATTTTGTAGTGCAAATTTTTGGGGAAAAGAAAGACTCAAAATAGCCAAATTTGGCAACAAAATGTTATTTCTTTTGCCATCTTGCTCCTATTAGGTTTGGGATTATAGGCATCTTGACAATTGATTAGGAATACAAAATTGCCACATCCAATAGTGGACATTATTTTTCTTACCAACAAACACTTTAGTCATGACATGGGTTGCCATCACCAAGGTCGCCATCACTGAGACAATTTTTGTTTCTTTTGTCACCTCTTCTTCATTCTAGCACAAGCATTTGCCAACATAACATTTCATTTTAAGAGGTTGTTCAGCTAACTCTCACTTTCAAATCTTTGATTTTCAATAGTCATTTTAGTTTTTTAGATTTATGAGCAATGGGTGGTATGGCTTCAATGCTTACAAGTTACAACTTGCCATTGAAGGTTGTTGTTTTAGCCTTCAATGCTTGTGTTTGCAATGTGCACGATGTAAGGAGTCAAGAATCAAGACCATTGATAGTTTGAGATTTGGGACTTAGCACTTGAAAATCAAGACATCACTTGATGCTCATTGTTTAGTTTTGAAACAACAAATTAGATAATAAGGTATTGTATCATTTAACATTCAACATTGAGATTTACAGATCATGACTTTGAGATGTAACTTATGATGACAAATCTTGAGATGTTGCAATTTTGTAACCACACAACAATGGGCAATGTGCGTGCGTCATGATTCATCATTGATAAGGTAAGTATTGACTTTCAATTGTTTAGAATTTTATTTTTTCTCTTGGAATCTGCATTGTGCAACCCGGGTCTTGCATTATGCAATTATGTTATACTCTAAAATCCAATGTGCATTATGCATTATGCAGTCAAAAACTCTTGTAAGTTTTGGACTATAGTCTCAAACCTCAATCCTTGGAGTTTGGATTCTAATGAACTTGTTGTTCAATGCTCATATTTGTTAATTAGGGGTCTGGAGTTTAAACTATGAATTCTATTGTGTTTTCTTGAGATTGTGTTTCTTTTGCCATTTTGTTGGTGTTAGACTAGTAGTTTCGGCATTTCCAAGTTTCCATGGTTCCTTGCAACCACCTGCCAATTTCAAATATTATTTTTTTGGGGGAGCTTTAGTCCTTGGAGTTTTTAACCTTGCATCTTCTTCCTTTGGTAATGTTGTGTTTACACAACAACACATTATGGGTTTTTTTATTGGTCAAAGAAATGATGTGACTACAATTGTAACTATTTAATCACAAAAATCAATATGTAGTTGCAAAGGCCATTGAAATGTCATGTGATGTCATGGTTTTGTGACTATAGTTAATATGATGAATAGTGGGCCTTTTTGGATAGATATATCATTTATTATCGAAATTGTAATAATATGTTTGAAATAAATTAATAAATTAATAATACCTTGACTTTTGCAACTAATATAATGACTTCTAGTCTCACAACATGATGATGTGGCATTCCACATGCACAACACGAAAACATGTTTTTTACGACTTGTCCTATTTTACTACAATGGGAAAAACGACTAGAAAATGGCATAAACAAATTTTTAAATGGCTATAATTGAATATGACAAATTGTAAAAGACATGTTTTGGCGTTGTGATGGTAATTAAATACTTGACTCTTAGTCAACATGATGATTGATACATTACTTTGGATAAAATGAAACATTTGTTGGTCAACATTAATGTTAGAGATGATGTTCAATCCCTCAATGTAGTTATTTGCATCAAGATGCAAGTCCAAAAACTTTACCTTCACTACAACAAATCTTGTCCTTTGAACCACACACAAAAATGACTAGTAATGTTTTCAATTACATTTATAACAACTTAGTCATAACAATCACTCTATAATGGCAAAAGACATCAACATGCCACATGGCATCATGGTTTTGCAAGTGTGGTCATTATGACAACTTGTTGGGTTTTTAGTAAATGATCATATTATTTTTCAATTTTTGTTCGTTAATTAATTAGTTGCAAGAACCATCCACCTTTGCGACTAATAACAACTCAATCTCAGATGATGAGGACATGTCATGTTATATGCCAACAAGATGATGTGGTCCTATTTGTCAACATCATGATTCATGTCATTGATTTGATTAATTAAATTAATTTATTAGTTAGTTGAAAATATTATTGTCCTTTGCGATTAATAACGACTTGGTCGTCCATGTGATGATGACATGGCATGCCATTTGGCAATAAGGTGTCACAAATTTTCATGGCAATCCATGATTTTCTGTGACACCATAATTTTTTATGTGTTTTGAATTTATGGCACCAATATTTGTCAAGGCATGCCATAGTTTTTTGTATACCATGAGGTATACAAAAAAAATCATGAATTCACATGCATGTGTTTGTATGTGTACTAAATAATCTATTTTTAACTTGTAATTATGACTATAATATTAAGAGTCATTTTGGAAAAGGTGACACAAAATTCCTTGACTTTTTAACTACTTAACACAATAACTTAGGTTAACATACCTATTAAATTAACCTATGTATGTAAGCTACTTAGTATAAACCTACTAATATAGGCTACCTTATACGTTACTTAACTAGACATTAAGAAATTTATTACATTTAATATGTTTAAATATATTTAGAATAGGTTACCCAACTAATATGTTAACCTAGGTAGACTTGCTTAGGTTCCTAATTTTAGGTTTTTTGCCAAGTCAACCTAGATGAAAGCACACTATGGTGACCCCTTTTGGACCACTTTTGGGCATAATATATATTATGTACAATATAATTCCAAAAGCATCGTACATTTAATTTTGGGTATCAATTTTGGTTTTTGGGCCTTACAATAATTATTTTTTACAAAAATAATGTTATGTAATATTATTTTAAAAATAATAATAATTTTCATTATGTATATTGAAGGATCCATTAATATATTTATAATATACATAGGTATAATAAGGCCATAGTCTTGTTTTGACTACATTAATTTTAGGGTTTCATTAGTCATTAAAATAACCAATTTTAATGGGATTAAGAAAATGGACTATCTAGCTATGCTTATCATCTTCTATGTGGATGTGATTACTTGTCAAATTTTCAATTTACCACACATTTATCACATATTTGCTAAAAAAAAATTCTTGAAATGAGATTTTTAAAATTAGTTACATGGTATCTAAACATGGTTCATATTATGTGAAATGACATGGTTCAATATACCTTCAACTTTTATAAATATTAGATATTATTGAAATTTTATTTGGAATATATTTGTGTTTTTGAGTACACAAATACTCTACATTCATTTCCACAAATAAACTCAAATTTCCCACTTTATAAAATGAAAGGAAATGGTTTCTTTTCTAATATCTTTGCCTAGGTTATATTCTAACATAATGTGCAAAATATTGTGAAAATCTTTTGAAAGTTTGAAGTGGGATACATTCAATTATGCACATCCTTGGAAAGTAGTATAATGTGAACTCCAAAGGGGGCCATTGAAGTGTTCTTTCACCCACTTAGGTAGCCTCATTACAAGATATTTTATCAAGTTTATAACCACTTCAAGTTTATGTGACTAGATGTGACATAATTATTTTAGGTTAATTTATTTTTTAACCTAAAAATGCTTAGGTTAATTTAGGTTAAGTTAGTAAATAGTATAGGTTGACAAACTAATTCATTTTAAGTCAACTTAAGGAGGATTACATCTAAATTAGGTTGGAAGGTAGTAGGTAGGTTAACCTAGGTCAACCTAAGGTGGCCAAGGTTAATTCAAGTTTCAAATTTTTGAGGTTTATAAGCTTGTGTTAAACATAATTAGTATTAAAAAATGTGATAAGGCAATGGATGAGGACTTGAACCCCAAGGTGAAGGGGAAGGGTTCAAATCTTCACCCTTGCAACCTATGATACCTAGGCCACTTGGCTTAAGTTAGGTAATGTTGTCTAGGTTTATTGAATGAAAATTTTGATGATTGTTTTTAATTTAGACCGCCCAGCCTAGGTTAGGTAATTTAAGTTACTTAACATAGGTAGCTAACCTAACTAGGTTAAGTTAGGTTGACTTTTGGTTAAGTGAGCTACACTAGGTTGCTTAGTCTAGCTAGGTTAAGCTATGTTGACTTTTGGTTAAACGAGCTATGCTAGGTTGCTTAGTCTAGTTAGGTTAAGTTAGGTTGACTTTTGGTTAAGCGAGCTACACTAGGTTGCTTGGTCTAGCTAGGTTAAGCTAGGTTGACTTTTAGTTAAGCTAGTTACGCTAGGTTGCTTAGTCTAGCTAGGTTAAACTAGGTTGACTTTTGGTTACACTAGTTACATGGGCTAAACTAGGTTGACTTTTGGTCAAGTTCAATGACTCATAACATGTTTATAGATTTTTTACACATGTCATCCATCCATCAAGGCATCTTTTGTAACATTTAGTTATGTACAAATTGTGTTTCACAGTGCAAAGCAAGCTCTAAGCATATCTCCCATCAAAGTTGAAATTTGCAAAAGCTTGCCTTATGGAAAACCTTGCACTGTCCATTCTAAATTGTTGTAATTAATCATGTGAGATTTGAACACATACCCACTTCTAAACAAAATGTGAAGTTTGCCTTCCAACATACATTCAAGAAGCCCTAAAACATCAAACTCATGAGACGATTTCTTCTTAAAGAAGCAAAACTATTTACCTATTTCAACAATTACACTTTGGCAAACTCACTTTTACTTGTCTAAATCATAATGGCCAAATTGTAGCTCAAACTTGAACAAACTAGGGTTTTTACAACTATGTTACAAGTATCAACAATTAATGCTCCATCACGATATGCAAAACTCCAAAGTGGAAGTAGATAAAAATTCACTTGAAAGTGTAAGAACGAAATTTGCAACGCAACCACAAACATGTAATTAGAGGAAGATGGTTTGGTGCAAATGATGACCTACAATATAGAGCCTACATGAAATTTTTGTGGGCTTGTAGTGCACATGTAGACTAGGTGCGAGAGGGAGGTGAGACTGCACAAACTTTTCAAATTTGGAAATGTCATCCACTTTTGCTTGTTGACCTAAACCATTAATGTCACTAGCCCTTGTCCTTGGAAAGAACCAAAACCTTTTTTCAAATTTGGAAATGTTGTCATTTTTGCCTGTTGACCCCAAACCATTAATGTCACTGGCCCTTGTCCTTGGAAAGGACCAAGACCTTTTTTCAAATTTGGAAATGTTGTCCACTTTTGCCTATTGACATAAACCATTAATGTCACTAGCCCATGTCCTTGGAAAGGACTAAGACCTTGGCACCCCTAGTTCCTTTTATTGTGATCGGACCTAAGGGCCATTGCCAAAAATTTGATTGCACATCATGGACATGGGCCATAATCAAAGGGACCCAAGTTGAGGATGCAACTAGAATTTAGTTTTAAACTTTAGAAGGGTTGTAGTTAAAAAGACCCAAGTCTAAGTTACAACTTAAATATGGTCACAAGCTGGATAGGGGCCATGGCCAAAAGGACCTAGGTCAAGTTTATGACCAAATTTTGATCACAATTTGGATAAGGGCTATAGCCAAAAGGACCAAGGTTTAGCTTGAAACCAAATTTTGATCATAAGCTAGATAGTGGCCATAACCAAAAGGACTTAAATCCAACCTTTGATCAAATTTTAATCAAACAAGCTAGACGTGGACTACATGATCTATGGATGCAAAACAATCTATACATTGTATATGGGGATTTGTACAACCTTTGTTTGGATTTTTCCATCCTCAATTATTTTTAATAAATGCATTTTATTTGTAGGCATTGCAACATGCTCTTTGACAATGTAAAAAGGATGGTAAAACCCAATTCACACAAAGTAACAATGTAAAAAAAGGTTGGACCTATGATGTAATTTGTAACTTAATAAAATACATTATTTGAAATGTAGATATTTACATGTTTTTGTATAATTAAAATAAATAAATAATATATATATATACATAACCCACAAACATTGTAGACCAAAACATTAAGACCCATTTATGTTAATTTGAGTTGATATGTAAAAAAACACATTGCTTTGTATTTTATGAATATCTATTATCATGGACCTAGCCATCTATCTACATTACTCAAATCCACCCATTGAAGACATGTGAAACTTGGGTTTTATGATGACAAAAGACCAAATTGATGTTATTTCGAATAATAAAATCTCAATATCCAACCTCTTCCACTTAAATTAGCATTGGCATGTTCTTTTGTTATCATGGTACCATAACAAGTAATATGCTAGTGATGGATGAAAGTGAGTTTAAGGTGGATGGTTAGATTTGTGAAACAAATGTTATGTACAAAGATTTATTTCCAAGGCACTTTGTGTTAATGTGTGATATTTCTTGAAATTTAGAAGCACAATGTTCTATGGGTTTGAAAATATTATTAGCATGGACCTAACCATCCATCTACATTATTTGCATTCACTCATCACAAACTTGTGAACCTTGTGTACCATGACAATAATCAACTAAATCAATGTTGCTTCGATGTGCAAAAGTTCTTTAGGATCTTCTTCCACCTAAACAACATTTGTTTTGCTTTTCTATTGTCACAGAATACAAGTTCACAAGCCTCAAGATGGACGAAAATGAGTTTAGTGGATGGCTAAATTCATGAAACAAATGTTCACAACTACAACCAATGATCACAAATTCAACATCCTTTTAATTTTAAAAATGAAAGCAAAACACAATATCGACAATTATAGATTGCCCAAGGGGGTTACAAGATTGATTCTATGAAAGTAGCCAATGTCTTTAAACCCCACAAGACAAAATCCCCCAAGTCTCAAAGGTTTTAAGCACTGATTGTTTATTGTAATCAAGGTTTTAGAACCCCAAATGAGCCGATGGATGTTAGAAATTGAAGGAAAAACATATAGCATTTCCTATTTTTATAACCCTTCATTTTCAATCACCTATGAAAAAAATTCCACTTTAGTTGACCATAGTAGTCCTCCCCACTTCAATTGTCCATAATACTCTTCCCCATTTTGATTGCCTTTTGTCGATTTTGGTTGTAACCTAGAATTGAAAATCGATATACATAAAGAAACCAAACTATTTTGGTGACAACATGTCTAACCTATCATCAAAATTTGTTCACTGACCCATTTGACCAAGAAACTTCATACATCACCCAAATTTGCATGGGAGGGGTTGAATGGTTTCAATTGTCGTCCCATGTTTAGTTTGTGACTAAATTTGGTTGCCAATCCCTACTTAGCTTGTGACTAAAATTGGTCACCAGCCCCTACCTAATTTGCAACCAAATTTGGTCACCAACCCATGTCCAACCTTCAACCTAATAGCCCTATATGTTTGTGGCTTGGACATGGTGCAACCAAATTTGTTTTGGTCACTTTATGAATGGGTAGGGGCTTGTCCCCATGGATCCAACTAAGGTTTAGGGATTTGTGATAAACTTTTGGGATTACATTTTGTAAAAATAATAATATTTTAATTAGTTCTTAAAATATTGAAACAATTTCTAAATGTTTTAATATGGTTTGAGAAATTTGTTACAAAATCATTACTTCTTGATAGAAGTAAACACCCATATGTTGTGGGAAATTATGGTTAATTTTTAGCCCATACTTTTGTTCTTCAATTGGCATTGAAGGACATGAAGCTTGAAATTTGAACCCATGTATCACACAAATGAAAACAAAAAGTCATTTTCAAAAAAAAATTATAAAGAATTGATAAATAATTTTTGTTCATGAAAAATGTCATGTTATGTTTTGACAACTTATGGCCTTGTCAAAACCATGGTTATTTGGTTCATGGTGATCAATATCCCCTTGTACCTCATCACCATCATTCAATGCATTTGTGTTATGATCATCATCACCATGTCAATCACATAAATAATATGTTTTAGTGGTGTGCACTTCCATTGTCATTGCCTTGCCCACATGCCTAGTCACCAAACATTTCATGCATCACCGACCATCAATGTCTATTATCCTATCCATATTAGGATGACCTTGGTCATCAACTTCTTCCCCAACAAATGCCTTGGCCACCTTGTTGTGATGTTTTTGCCCCCATGTGGTCCTCTTGATGTGAAGCAATGTTGTTATGACCTCCTTGAGTCATGAAAGTGGTGGAGGTGCCATTAGTGGCCTTTTTTGCCTACTTGATCTATTAATAAATGTTATTATAGCAACCATTTGTGGGCCAATCCAAATGTTAACCGTTGATGTTCATTCTAAATACGTGCTGAAAGGAACAATATTAAATTCATATTTGCAACCCAAATGTTGATGGGTGTGATCCTATACATACCTACATCTTTATCATTTGTGGTTGTGGTGTAAAGGGTGTTATTAATGTTATGTTGTGGGTGTTGTTAGCCATGTCATTCATTGTTTGATACTTGAAGGGTTTTTGGGGCATGCATTAACGATAAATGGATGGATGGTTCCATGGCAAGAAGTTGGTTAACTCTTTTTGTGGCTTTCGGTGGGATGGTGATTTCTACACCCCCAACATTCTTGCCATCTGTGTGCCCAACATTTCCAATAGTGCCAAAATTGGTTTGTATAGTAATCATAACGTCACTAATAAGGAAATTTACATTTTGTGCCTCTTGAGATGGGTTAGAATTGAACCTTTCCAATACCCTTCATTGGTCAAAAGTTGAGCAGGAGCAACATCGCCTCTAACTTTTGGCCTAACATTGAACTCCCTTTTGTTAACAAATGTGTATAGATCATTAACGTTGATTTCATTGGTTTAGTTTAGGCGCACTATTGTTGGCGTCCCCAAGGATCTTTTCAATGTTGTTTCCATGCACTCCACCAAACAAATGTTCATCAAAATCTTCCTTCAAATCCCAATCGAATACCTTGTGAACTTTTTGTTAGCTTATTCATCCTCTAAGTCTTGTCCAAATCCTTCTATTGAAACCTCATATCAAGAAAAACGAGTGTTAAGGTTGAATATAAGAAAATATTTTTCCAACATCTCTAAATTAATTATGGTTCTCATACATTCACCATCCCCAAAGTGATTCCCAAATTATTTTGTTTTAATTTCATGATTTTAAAAATTAAAAATTAAATTGTAAATGAAAGCTTTAAGTTGAATAAAATTTGAACTCTAGGTTGTATTTTATACAAATTCATACCTTGTCATTTGCCTCCCCTTGTTTACAAAAATCAAGTTCATCTCCTTTGGCCCATTCATTAATTTCTTTCGCAAATGTAATCACCTAGGTTAACTCATAAAACATATAAAAAATTTACACTGAAACTTCTTCTTTCTTTATAGTTTCTTGCTAATTTTTTAGAATCTCTATTGTTTTAATGACCTCAAAATCTATATGAAAATTTGTTGAAATATGTGTCAAATATGTTGTTTTCTTTCCATATTTTTAAAGTATTGTTTTCATAATATTAATGTAATAATCAATAAAAGTTTAATTGGAAAAAATTATGTAATTTTATTTTATTTTGTCTAAAACAACCATATTTGACGCGCTCCCAAGCTCCTTGATAAACTCAAGCATGAGTTTGAAGTGAAAACAACGAAACAGCAAGGAGTTGGGGCACGCTCCCTGGCTCACACCACTTTGGGGGTAGAGGGGCATGTTGGAGCATTGGGATGGGGCTAGAAAGAATGATAAGCACTTATTCACTCACATGGACCTGCACAAAACCAAACAACAAGTTGGTTAGTACATAGTTAGAGCACTTTTGGTGCTAGGACGAGCCACGGGCAAATTCGGACTCACAAGACTCACCATGGCCCGAACTTGGGGGAAGCCACCACCTTCCCCTTTATAATATACTATGTGTCTCTCCACGAGGCCCACATCCAAATGACATTTTGTCTCGACACTCCCAAATGGGAGTCTCGAAATTGCTAAAGTTGGGACTCCTATGACTTTGGGGCCCCATAATTTTGCGTGCAGACCTCCAATTGAGATGAATTCTAAAGCAAAGTTGTATCCCTTGTCGAGAGCTTTCCAATGATATGTCGCATGCCACCTACATGTAAGGAAATCAGGTCGATTCTTGACTTTTAGTGGTATGGAGTCAAATTGCCAATGTGACTCTTGGCCCTTCTTATGGCCATAACTTATTTTTTAGATGTCCAAATGGGTCATGCAAGCCCATTTTACACACCTAAGTTCCAATTGCTTCCCATTTATATAAGGAACTCTTCAATCCATTGAGTTTTGACCCCTACATTACCTTTTGAAGATTCAGGAGTCCACCGGGATTCAAATTCCTAAAGTGGAAGCTCCCTTGGGAGTGTGAGGGTTCATTTCTTCACACTTTCTTACATTCCCGAGAGCATGCGATGTGACTCTCGGGCTTCCCTTTTGGCCCGCAACCTTACAAACCCTTGCCTTAGTTGCGAGCCCAAGGCTAGGGTTGTGACAATATTAGATATCAATGCCCTACCAAATTTGGATTTAAATCATAATGCTCATGTGGAATCTAAATATTTAATGGATATAACCAATTTTTCATAAAAGTATTGAAATATTCCATGAAAAATTGAAATGCAATATGTCATTCCTTTTGTTGTTTATTTTAAAACTATAATTAAATATTAGTAGTAACGTTTAAAATAATATCATGTTTCCTAATTGTTACATGTTATCATTATGGTGTTTTTTCTAATTTACATTTTATTAGTTATTTTGAAGGGCAAACAATTCAAACAAATACAATTTTTTTGGGTTGAATTGAACTTTCCAAATGTTTGTAACCTTGTTGTTTTGTTCAAGCATCATCTTGAAGGTGGTTACATTGACAACATCCTTGATGTTGTTTTCCAAGGCAAATATTAAGTTAGAAGGTTTCCATCTCCAAGATGTTAGTTGATGAGTTGGGAGTGGAGTGAGCATGGTTGCACAAATGTAGACTAGGGAAGATTTGGAAAATTTAAAAATCATGTTTGACCATGTCAAGCACGTCGCTAACTAGACAATAATGGCTTGCCATGTATATGATGTGACGTATTGTAAAATCATGACTAGTGCAATTTGCGACATGTAATTTGAAAACATCAAAGCACAACAAATGATGTGGACAAAGCTCAATGAAACAATGGTCAAACACATATATCCCATACCAAATTTCAAAGGATTCATGGTGGACAATGTGGAAGCAAATTGGAATTTTGTCATAATCATTTATAGTTCTAGGGACATGAATGTTGGGATGGTTGAGAAAGAACATACATGTTTGTTCCACTATATTCAATTGCTTGATGTGCATACCAAAGAACTAATCGAACTTCAATTGTAGGATCAAAACAAGGTGTTTTGCCATGAATGCAAAAATGCGAAGTCCTTAAAAGAAGCCAACACTCAATATGCGATGATTCATTGTTGGTTGGCTTTCATCCAATGTTGCATGTGAAACTAGAGTTCATGAACTTAACAATTGGTTTAATTTGTGACATTTTCATGTTAGACAATGGGGGAGGGTTTCATGGTTCATGTAAGAATGTCTTTTGTACATTATGTACAATGATTTTATTTTTTCTTATGAGTTTTTGAACTTATGGACTAATTTTGTTTTGTTCATATATGCAAAAGTTTAATGACATCGAATGGGTAGACATGCTAACTTACAATTTTACTAATAGTATGCATAACATCTAGTTACAACAATCAAGAAAACCCAACACCTCCTTGTACATAATGACATGTGACAACTATGTTCATGTTTTTAAACAATCCACATTATATTGATGTTATTTGTAAAGTGGTCCATTTGGCCATGGTCTTGACAATCTAGTGAATTGCTATTGAAACGGGTCCACATGTTAGGGGATCCTATTAAGCTTGTAAGAGCCATTGCCAATTATGTCTTTAGGTCCTTATTCACAACACAAATTCCTCAGGTGAGGAGGTGTTTAGTTCAACCAAGCACATCAATGATTGTTCTTTCGAGGAAAATGATGATTTGCATAGGTTGGATCGTGTTAATTTTTTTCATCCATGTGTGGTTGTTCCCCCAAGTCAACTTTTAATAATGTCAATGACCTACATGTCCATGGGCTGTCATGTAGTTCACATATTATGTATTTTATAGTTTTTCGTGGCGGGTTAGTGATGAGAGAAAATAAATGTGGGGATGGCTTGTGGAATATTGATTAATGCCCACTTAGCTCTAAAGTGCCATGTTTTGCATTGCAAAAAAATACAAGTGTCAAGTGCATGACAAGATCAATACATATAAAACAATAAGTGGGATTTTAACTCCATGTTATTTTGGATTTTGGGTTCAAATTTGATATAGAATTTTGCAACACCATAAACACATGTTTCGTCCTAATGATTAAAACTATTGTGTGGGTGGGTATGTGTGAAAGTTCACAGTTGTTACGTCACAAATTCATGGTAACTATATGGTTAATTCATCGTGGTGTTAACCCAATTAAGGTAAAGGATCATGTCTAGAAAAGTTTAGGTTTCTCTTCCACTTTGAACATAAAAACAACCCTTAGAATTTATTTGGACGTAAACCTTTTACTACAAAAAATTGCCAAATGCCTATTGTTCACACTCAAAAATCTTGTTAGGCCTATAAATGTAAGTAGTTGGCTTAAATTTTGTTATGGCAAAATGGTGAGAAGGCTTCAACATTTAAATTAACACAACAACACACTAATAACTATAAGGTTGGTTAATTCCCAACGACTATTTTTTTCCCTTATACATGTATAACCATTGGGGTATGGACAAATCTACAACATACTCTCCATGCACAAATGTTATGATGTGACAATTGAAAATTATGTCGGTTGCTCATCCATTTATTTTGTTGTAATGTTAACAATTTCTTTGGGTGGGCATGGGGCATGGGTGGAATGTAAACACTTGTATTATATCCTACAAAACATGATGTATTATGGGAAAACTAAAAAGTTCATTCATTATCCCAGGTGCAGTTTGGATGAGGTTCAACATTTGTTGGTGCAAGCCAATGCATGTGAAAGTTAATGATACATGACAATAAATTGCATTTGCATCATTTTTCTTGTGCATTTTTCACTTATATTATTTATAAAAATATATGTATGAAAGTACAATTGACCGTGCTAGAGTTAGTAGAGAAGTTTGGAGGATTATGTAGGAAAAAATAATTTATTATTATGGGGTCAACATATTCAATTTTGAACTATGTTCTAGTTCTATCATTTTTGAAGGAACTAAATTGTTTTAGTGAATGCTTCAAAGGTAGTGCATTTATTAGGCTCTACAACAAGATTTGGTGACATTTTGAACCTTTTTGCTGCATTTGTGATCAGATTCAATTATTTAGAATCTTGAACCCAATTTAACATTTTCATTTTTCAAAACCTTCCCATGTTAATGTTGCAAATCAAAAGCACCATTTGAATACAACCATTAATGGAGTATTTCATGTTTTACGTGGGACTCTTATCCATGTGACAAAATATTTCAAACCTCATCAAGGAATACTATGCCACATCACATAATTTGAATCCACGTGGCATGAAAATATTCCAACAATAATCGATGATTTGCCATGGGATATGTGCCAAAAATTCCTTCTTGTTCTCTTGAGCCCGTTCATCTTTCACCGTTCGCTACTCATAGTAACATTGTTG
>Ga0209208_10003778_pt1 | contig 21628 bp, 12 predicted proteins | sample S1TSphfallax_3_FD_187694 | JGI IMG/M metagenome (GOLD analysis project Ga0209208, IMG submission 187694) | Host-associated microbial communities from peat moss isolated from Minnesota, USA - S1T2_Fd - Sphagnum fallax MG (SPAdes) (version 2) | ecosystem: Host-associated > Plants > Peat moss >...
CCCCCCCCCTCCCCCAAATCCTTGTTTGAGATAGATAGTTTAAAATTTTAACATTTAATGTCCCTTCAGGCCTACCTACATACCCATCTACCCACATGTTACTTACCTATTTTCTTACCTATTACCAATTCCCCAAACCCATTTTTCACTAACCAATCATTGGATGGACCAAACTAGATGAAAAAAGTTTTTTTTCAACCACCTAGTATTCATCCAAATGTACATGCCTTAATCATAGATAGATAATCACACCTACAATTTCAACTTGACATGTAAGCTTAACAATACATATAATTTGTAACAAGTGCAAATACAACTTGTTTGTCACTTGTCATTGAAGTGATTGATGATGGTTAACATGAACTCACTTCTCAACAACGTTTGTTTCTAAAATGCATGGTAGTCACACCAAATAGGCAAATTTGCACCTATAAATTTGGCATTTTCCACAATTTAGTTGCACATGCACAACTAGAGGTGTCTATGACTTTGTAACACATCTAACATCCTACAACAATTGGAGTTGCAAATTAATTGATTTTGACACCAATCACAACCTAAGTTCAAACACAGTGGTTAGTATGGACAAGATTGTTTTTAATGATAGATGTTATTATTCGTCAACTTAGGCTTATTATGCCACTTATTGATATTTTAGAACATTCATCCTTTCCATGGATGCATTCCTATATTATTTGGTATTTTTAGTGTTTTTCTTGAACATGTGGTGAATGTGAAAGTAGTTGACCTTTATTTGCATTTAACCCAAAATAGCAAGTTAACCCATACATGAATTCAAAGTAGGCCTAACCAAAAGATCTTCATGTGTATGACATAATTTTTTATTTTATTATATATCACTAGAAGAAGAAATAAATTGTGACTTGTCTTATGCAATTAAAAAATGTTGCATGTGACACATGTAGTTGCATAAGACAAGTTGCAAAAGACAATTTTTCTACTAATGTATCTATAGGCATCCTTCTACCACATTATTTCTAAACAACATATATTTTTCATAAATAAACTTCAAATGTTCAAACTTTTTTCTTATCATGTTCATTTAATGAAAATACATCAAATAATCAATTATAATTATTGTGGTAATTAGCCCGTGTTAACTAGTAATAGAAAAATGTTATAGTTTATTTATTTTATCATGTTTCAACACTGAACAAATAATATAAAATTGGAATCACCCAAGTTACATACATTTATGCCAAAGATGTAAGGCACAAATAATAAAAAGTTGTTCATGAAATTAGAAATCTACAAATGAATCACAATTAAAAAGAGCACATAAAACCTAATCATATAAATATTGCATCCCATATCTACCTATCCATTGTCATATTTGTGGATTTAAATTTCTAGTGAAGAATATGCACATCAATTATTTGTGGGGGCACTATTGTGACTAAGTTTTAAATTACAAGTTGCTTAAATATAATGCAAGTTATCAATCATGTACAAAACAATCCAAACAATACATGTTACAATTTAAAAAATTCTCGTAATCATGCATCCATAATTGGTTCACCTTGCTATATTTCCTTTAATAAATATAACATTTTAGAAAAGGTGACAAATATGTTGTACATGTTAATGAAATGACCACTTTTAATTCCATTGATGTAGGAACTAGTTTATATGGGTTCCTTTGCAAAAAGTTTTGTATGTCACTTCTACACAACCATTCTAGTTGTATGGTCATCCTTGGACCATTCCAAAGACAATTCAGAAATAACTACCTCATTTTCAAGCCCAACTACTTCATAATTACTTCCTTTTCCTATTAACTTTCATAATAACTATCTCCCACCTTTTCTAATAACTACCTTCATTTTATAATTCACTCCTTTTTCCTATCCATTAACATGGATATTAAAAAAAAATTAACATGTGTTTTTTCATGTCCATGAAATGTATATTAATTTAAATTAAATTTGACATTGACATTGACATAATTGTATGAAAACATAAGAAAAAATTCAAATAGTTCATTGTCACTTGTAGTGCATAGCAACATGGAGCTCAAATAATTGGTTATACAATAGTGAAACCTTGGGCAACAAGTATGATAGGTGGAGCAAAACCTAAATTTTGACCTCTTTTTCTTAAACCAAGTGAAATCAAACCAAAAGTTTAGGAGTTTGAAGATTAAATTACAAGACTTGGCAATTAGGCCAAAGAAAGTATAACACCCACCTTGACAAAGATGGTGTTTGGGAGTCAAATGTGGTAATTTAAATGATTCCTTGATTTGAATTTTCACTTTGGGAATTACAACTTTCTATTAGTCCCACTATGTTTAGTGGTTGTGTTTCTTAAAGTTGTGAGTTTCCAAAATGGCACAACAACAATGCACCCCATTTCAAAATTAGACTTTGGGAACTTTTTCATTATCCCTATAGCATGGGGACCCACAAAGTATATTGTAAAGAGAGTAGTGCCTCCTTCATCATCCAAGTTGTAGTGAATCCATGATCATGTGCATCCATGATGGGTCTTGAATTTGGTTTTGGTTAAAATTGGGCATTAAATTATGTCTTTGTATGCTTGGTGAAATTGAAATATTCAAAAATTATTCATGAAACACATCAAAAAAACCTTTTGCCTCCTTATCTTACCGGCAAAGAGTTCATAAAAATGCACCTCAAACTTTCAAAAAACAATTGTCACAAAATTGAGAATTACCACCAATACCACTTAACAAGCTTGAGACATTTGTCATTAGAATTGGAGGATAGACAAATGTTCTTATGATATATGGGGTATGGCATAGTACATGGAGTTTGTATATATTTATGCATTAATATCAAAGAAGGTAGGAAGTTGGTATGTCTTGAAGCACTGCAAGTAAACATTAAACAATACAAGCCTCAAACCCATATTGCCTTCAATATGGCCATGGTAATACTAATCTTGCCCTATTATACTTGAAGAAATGTTTGTCCTTCACTTTTCTGTTCGTTTTGTTAGTATGACTTAAAGCAATGTAAGTTGACATCATGGGGCAATACAAGCCTCATACTCAAATTGGTCTTAATATGACCTTTATGTGCCAATCTTGGCTTCATATGACTTGACACAACATCTATATCATATTAGTATCCATTTGCTTTTCTTGTTCATTTTAATAGAATTAGAGCATTAGCCTAAGGTTTTGAACATATGTCAATTTTATAAACTTTCATATCTTTGTTGCATTAAAGGTATATATCATTTGAAGAGCCATGGTGAACTATCATTAACACTAAAAAAAATTCCTTTTTATTTAGACAGTTAAAACTTTAGTGTCACCTTTTCAGCATGCATGTTTAGCCAAATGTACATAGTAATTATAGAGAGTCTTTATATATAATAGAACAAGGTGGAAAATGGTATGACATATGAAGTGATTTTCAACACTTGATGTTTCCTTATATTGTTCATCAAAATACTTACATCAATGTCTTCTTACAAGAAAAAATGCATTGAACAAAATACATACAATACTAATTATATCTTTACAAAATGTTTAATATCGATACCCCATTTATATGGAAGTTTATTAAAATTTGGCACAAATACTAGCTAATGTTCTAAAAACATAGATCAAAATTGAAATAAACCAATGTTGTGCATGTAAATGTCAATAACCATATATATGACATGTAAATCCCATGTAAATGTAAATAATTCACACTTACACACCCAAACATTTTACATTTACATAGGAATAGTGTAAATATTTGTCAAATACACTTACAGTGATGTGTAAATGTTTTAGGACATGTAAATGTATATATTACATACATTTAATAACTATACCTACTTGCAATCCATATCAATTAGTTGTGTGTACATCCAAATGTGGGTGCATCCACATTGAACTTTTTTTTGCAATAGGTCACTTTGATTGACCATTCAAAAAAAAAATCATAATGCTTTTAATACTCCCCAAATAGAAGCATTTTCTACCAATAAGGGACTATGGTAGTGCTTCCCTTTAGCCACCTATATACAATACAAGAATAAACTTTTGAGTAAAGGATATGGGACAAATTGTGGTGCTATTATAAGGAACATCTTGGATGCATGTTCTTGGGCGCATTTTGCCTCATCTCATTGCATGAGCATATTTTTTATTCTTAACTTTGTTCAAAGACATTTTGGCCTAGGAGTGTACAAAAGCTTGGGTACTTATTATGATTCATATTAATTAATTTAATTGGTTGTCATGCATCCCAAACACTTTTTTTTTTCTAAAAAAAATCTTTTGCAATGGGCCATTTTGATTGACCTATCACCAAAAACATTCTCAACCCAACCCCCCCCCCCAATAGAAACAAAATGTTTTTACACTATTTTACACAAACACATAAAACCATATGTGTAATGATTTTGCACTTATACTTAGACTATTTTACATGGCATAAAATAAATTTACAGGATTTTACACTTACACATTCCATGTTTTACATTTATACTTACACTAACATAAATAAACCTTACACTCTTTCATGGAGTGTAAGTCCTAAGCCATATACATGCACAACACTGGAATAAACTCAAATCAGAAAGCACCTGGAATCTGGATTAGTCCAACTCTCACAAATTTTAAAGAATAGATGCATAGCAACCAAAACCCATTATACTTTTGTAGCACATGGACCCTCCTCCCTTCAGTTAACCCTGCAGTACATCTAAATTGCCATGTGCTCCTCAATGGGGTTTCTCCAGTTTTCAAAGTCAACAAATGACTCTGCTTACCTTCAAAGTTCAATGTCCAGAACCAATGTCCCCAACATTGTCCCCAACATTTTGATTCATCATTGTACTGGCGGGAGGGGGCCATGGTTCTTGGTGGGGCATCTCAAAAAGATGTTGTGAGCTAATCTATTGGAAACCATGTTGTTGTAGTCTTCAGCAGCTTCCAAAAGGGTTGCATGTGATTTGGTACCAAGATTTTTTGTGTGCAAATCTAAAACTTCCAAAAAGCATAAGGTTAAAAAGATAAAAGACTCTTTCTCAGTATGGGGGAGGGGAGGGCCTTTATCAAGGTCCATGTGCTGATTGCTTATCTGCTCCTCTTTTAAACAAGTGGAGTTTGGGGCAGGGGCCCATGCCTTCAATTCATGGGTGAGTCTAGGTTGATGTTAAAAGCTTTATTTGACCAAATAGAGAGTTCCATGTGGATGGACATGTGGTCCAATGACCATCTACCACTTTTGACCCAAACCAAAACAAATTTTAAGAACTTGAACGTTCACTCCAATGTACATACATTCACACTCTTAATTTTTAGGAGCATTTAGCAATTTGGGTTGCCAAGATCATCTCCCATTTGGTGGAGGTACAATTCCAAACTACAGTAGCACGCAAGTGATTCCATATATGAATGAGAAATGTGACAGCGAAACCTTACAAAATTTCTCATCTGATTGAATGTGCTGGTGTGGGGAGGTTGCTCTACTTGATATCCCAATCTATATGAGAAAAAATGACTAAGAATGAACATAACGTCTACCAAGCATGTGAAGTGCTAGTCCACCACACTAGTGATTTTGTTTCAATTTTCTAATGTAGCATCATGAGCAAGCATCCTAAGAAAGATGTATCAATAATCGGTGACATGTTCTTACAAAACTGTCCAAGCAGTTTAAAACTTGGTGAAAAGTTGTCTCTAAACAAAAATCTTAGTTGAAATGTGATGAAAGTTTCCTTTAAATCCAGCTTTTTTTGAAAAGTTGTCAATTCTCTCAAAGAAAACAAGGATTTGGATAAAATATGCTTGTTTTACTTTTTGAGATTGTTGGCATATGAAAATTTATCACAGAAGAAAACATGTGGATGAAAGCTTTTCGGGTGAACAAGGGGCCCAAAAGCAAAGGCGAGTTGAAGGATAACTTTAATATAATACATTTATCAATAATTTTGAAGTCAAGAATAAAGTGCTGAATTGTCACACTGAACCTTTGAGGTGAGAAGAGGAACAGAGGTTTTTGTTCAAGTCTAAAAAGTGTTGCCATTTTCTTGCACAAATTGGCGCTGCAATAGGAGACTGCCAAAAAAGCATGCAACTTTTTACAGGCTTGCAACACTGCAAAATGCTGCAAAAAGGTAAAGACCCAAAAGACATTTACTGGCTTTTTAGCGCAACTTCTTGCACTCTACAGCCAGTAGTTGGCATGGGCAGGTACTGGGGACTTTTTGGCATGGTTTGAGCATGTCCTGGAGTTCTGCTAATCTTTTTGACAAGCAAAAACAACTTTTCAATTGTGGTGGGCCATTGATGTCACTTTGTTTGTTCTCTGTGCCATTGGACCCCAGAAAGCAGGAAAAAGGTGTGGGGGAGGTGTGGAAGGTGAGGAATTACCAGCCATATTGAGACATGGATCCCATTGCCCACATGCTGCAGGAGCTACTACTACTACTACTGTCTAGGGGACGAGGTGCAAAAGGTTTGTTTTGGTTTGAAGTCTCTCCCACATCCATACTTTGTACTTATCCTTGCCTACCAAATTAGGCCCTCTGTTGCCTAATATTGAATAATATATTGAATGAAAAAAATTATTCAACATATGGATTTAGAATTAAAGTGAAATTAGGCATTTTTTGTTTTTTACTTTTTCTCAATTTCACTCATCAATTGATGACAGGTGAAATTAACACACGGGTCCTCAAGTTAGAACCAGTCTTGTGCGTGTAAGTGTCAATAGCTGTGTATATATGGAGTGTAAATCCCATGGAAGTGTAAATCATTTACATGTACACTTATCATGTTACACCTACACGCTCCAAAACATTGACATGGGACCACAAAAACTGAGGTCCCTCCACCCTTGAATGCTAATGTGTTTTTTTTGGGGTGAGTTTTTTCTTTTTTTGTATTTCACCCTATTTATGATCAAAACTCAAGGTTTTAGTGTTTTTGTTTTAGTAAATAATTTTATTATACCTTTAATGACCATAGCTTCTTGCAAAGTCATATTCATTAGTTGTAGGTGTACATTTTGATGGTTTGATTGTCGCATGCCAAGTTAGAGTTTGAGTAAAACAATGCACATTTTTCTTTCAATGTCCAGCACTATACTCTCAGAGAATTCTTGGCTCTCTTTTGGGAAGTTGGAGTTTTCATTTTGCTATGAAATTATCAAACATGTGAGACCAAAAAATTCATAGGGTGCAATAATACATAGGGTGCAAAAGGGCAAGCTCCAATAGAGTGCCTAACAAAGCTCATTAGGGGTGTTTAGCATCCCACCTAAGGTTGTCCAGTATGATTTCTGATCATTCTATTTTGTTTAAGTTGCAAGAGTTGTGCTCCCATGACACTATTTCTCGTAGAGATATAATGTTTTAGGATTCATACTTGTGGGTGTCATTATTCACTATTCATGCATTGTCAATGCTTTGAAATAATTGTAGTTTATTTAAGGTTTTTTGCAAATTTTGAGAAACTAGGCAATTTTCAAGAATATGTTCCACAAATTAGGCTTGATAAACCTGTAACTATTAGGCACGTTCCCTTTGATTTAATTTTGATGTATGCTGGTAGGCAGGTATGATATCTGCTCTTCACAATTGTTGCACAATCTAAGATTCCCCTACGGGCTGAGACAAATGCCACTGATGCTGCTGATGCTGTAGATGCTTCCAATCCAAGGTCATCAGAAGGGGTTCAGAATTTTCCCTCTTTCTCCTCTCACTTAACACAACTAATTTGGACACGCCCTTGGTGAACCAGCACCTACATTGGCACCATGACAAAAACCAGTGTTGGCTAGTTTCAGTTTTGGGTCAATATTCATTCTGGGTCCAATTATCAGGTACCCCAGACCACCAGTTTAGGTAGAACCAGATCCAGTTTGGAACTACCTCCACCCAGGAATGTTTTTAAAGAATGGGGAACCAGACATCTTGAAATGTGAAGAATAGGTCCAAAACCATACCTGAGGTTTTAATTATCAAATTTTTAAAAAAGTGGAACTAGGACTGGTTGATAACAAAAGGTGTCATTGTACGTCAAGTGAATTCACTAAATTTTCAGTAAATTCATTGATCTTAATAAATGAGGACGAGTTGAAAAATAATGAATTCACTGATCTAATGAACGGGGACTAATGAACTGCATCCACATTTTGTAATACCATAAGTTCTCTTGAAATGTAAGAACCAACTGAAATTAATAAAATAATTTTGTTTGCTTGTAAACGTTTACAAATATAACATCCTTCAACTAAATCAGCGTATCTTAAGTCCAAATTTAACATTTCCCTGGTTAAATATTGCCATGTAAAGATTAGAGACCTCCATCAGACTCTGACAAGATCAAAACAAAGAGCAGACTTGGGAGACCACCCACATAAGCTACATACATCCACATGTTATTGGGTTGCTTTCTAAACATCCTGTTCTTGCACAAAACCAAAGTCTCCAACAGTGTTGGATGTTTCTTTGAATTTTTGACAGAGTCAGATAATCACTGGTTCCTGTTCTTAAAAACAAAAAAACTCAAAATCAAAGAATCATCGATTCTGATTATATCAAAAACTTTAAAGGTGCTGGTTCACCCAAGGTGATGAAGGAAGAAGGAGGCCAGCCCTTTAACCACAATGTGATTTTGCATCAGTAGTGCCCCCAAATGTTAAGTGTAATTGTAAAAGACCCTTTGTAATTGAGAAGTGGAAATTTGATGAAATTTGGCCTTTCCAAATGAATTTAGATGCATATGATCCCCAAAAACCACCTCCTCCCAACAAATTTTCTACACTTCAATATTCCAAATAAAAAGTTAGTCCAAGGTGAAGTTGGTCAAGGCTAAAAATATAGCCTAGTACTTTATGATGTCATGGTTTTTTCTGATGTCATGGGAAGGGTCCACATTAAGCTTGGTCACATGCCAGAGATAAAACAAAGCACTAAAATGATTGCACACACAAAGCTTGAAGATGCACCTCCACATTGAACCCAATCCCCTCAAAAGGTTTATTTCGTTTCAATTTTGTGGTTTCAAAAGTTTGTCTGTTTTTTTCTTTTTTTTGAAATTTATTATTCTAAATTTTTTTTGTGGCCATAGGGCAAAATTTTGAAAAATAAAAACCTCACTATCCCTTACTTTCTCCCATACAATGTGACAGATGGTTATTACCAATGTTGTGAGTGTAAATGGTTTAGGGACTTACACTCTATGGAAGTGTAGAACACTAGACCTGTATATGTCAAAATAAATACATATATATGATTTTATGTGACTATGTAAAACAATGTAAGAGTAAAACTAATACATTTATATGGTTTTAATTTTTTTTAAATGGAAAAAATGTGATTTCTACTTGGGAAGGTGAGATTTCATAATGTATAAGGCCCATTGCACCAAAAAATAGTTAATTGTGGTGCCCAAAGCACAATTTTTTTTATTGTCTTTTTTTTTAAATTGCAATAGACCATTTCATTGACCTATCACCAAAAACATTACCCTTATAGAATAAAAATTACATTTTTTACATTGTTTTACATGGCCATGTAAAATCACATAAATGTATTTGTTTTATATTTACTCTTACATTTGTTTTACATGGCATAAAATATATTTACATGGTTTTACATTTACATTTCTTGTGTTCTACATTTGCACTTACACAAACATAGATGCACTTACACAAAGTGTGAACAAATTTCATTTTGTGATTTACACTTATATGAAGTGTAAGTCTTAAACCATTTACATGCATGACACTAAATAACACCACAATAGTCCAATATTGGTAGAAAATGTTAATGTTTGGGGAGTATCAAAATATCATGATTTTTTATGAAGGGTTGGAAAGTGACCCATTGCAAAAAAAATTAAGGTTTGAGAATTAATATGGACTTTCAAGAAGCTATGATCATCAAAAGTGTACAATATATACACTTACACACCCCAAAACATTTACATGGGGTTGTGTGAATGTATTTGACAAATATTTACATTGCCTCATGTAAATCTAAAAAATATATATATGACAACAATATAAGTCTAAATGTAAAAGGTTCATATGTGTAAATGTAAATGATTTACACTTACATGAGATCTACATACCATATTTATGGTTATTGACACTTACACACACAACATTGGTTATTACCAATGGTGGATGGTTATTAAAAATAGGAACATACAATAGGCTTCTTTGGTTATTAGGGTAGTTTTTAGGATTCATAACCATGATTCTCAGAAGATCAAAGGAATGGCTTTGATATATATATAACCATGATTTTCAAAAATTAAAAAATCAAATAATCAACCATAGAACCTTACTTCTTTCATCAAAATCGTTGGTTTTGTAAGGTTTTTGAAATAACCAAGATTGACGGTTCTTCAATTTTGAATATTTTCAAAAAATCAAAATTGATGGTTCTTTGATTTCAAATTATTAAAAAAATTGAAATTGGCAATTATTTACAAATTCAAATAATCACACAAGAACACAAATTGATACCAAGAATACCTAGCTTAACCAACAATAGGACATACTTGTGGACCTATCTCCTTGATTGGACATCCACTCCCCAATTAAACTTGCACATTAAGTTGCCTCCATGTCATTATGTGTTTTTTCCAAGTAAGGTGTTTGGTGATCATCTATTTGTGGTGGGGTGTCAAGGTGGCATATGTTTTATAGGCTAATTGATCCAACTAGTTGTGCAAAGATTTTTTGTTTTTCAAAGTGGCTATGTTAATAGTCAATGTTCATAATGTTGTGATGAGCACCTAAAAAATGTCTTGTACATGGAACATGTACAACTATTTTTTTCATCTTTAAATTTATGAAGTTACTAAATGCAACATAATGTCAAACATGAGGCAACAAACATTTTAACATGATAGGTTTTATAACTACAAAACAATGCAAAGAGATGTGAAAGCAACAAAAGGAATGGAGGGAATTCCTACCTTTTATTCTTTTTTTGTATTTTTTTAAAAGAGGAATTTGGGTTGTAAGAGGATATCCACCACCATTGTAATCAAAGTTTCCTTCTAAATGTTTGATCAAAATCTCTTGTAAAATAGGGTGTAAATTTGATGAAAGTGGTGGGCAATTTAAAAATAGCTGAAATCAAGTTTTGTTTTCTACAAAAGCATAATAGGATAATCTATTTACATATGTTTGGCCATACCTATAGGAAAGAGGCTTAAACACCATAGCAAGTCTTCTAATATTTGTTAATCTTTCACACAAGCTTGAAGTTCTACTTTATTCTCTTTGCAATTACCAACATAACAAAAGTTAACATATTGTACACAACATATTGAAAAAAGAATTAAGTGAAATAGTGTGACATTGATTGTGCAACAATAAAAAGTGTTATCAAAACTTTGAAATTGTAGTAGACCTCCCCACTCCTCATCACAATTCATTGTCTACACATAACAAAACTGAACAAGCCCATCCTTGGGTGGTATTGTTAAGAATGTCATGCCCCAAATCTTTTAGACCCATCCAACTTTAAAACAACATAAAATTCACTTCAGGAAAGATTTTCATTTCAAATTTTATATCAAAAGATTATCCACATCATCTAAAATTTGAAATTTCAATTGGATTTACAAGAAAGTAAATTTTAATATTTCAAATAAATGGTTAAGGAAAAAGTTTCAAGGAGTAACATTTGGGCTTCCTTTGTTTAAGAACAAAAAAGGAACACGTTTTTTCATTTTTTTAATGTTTTAAGGTTTTAGGATGGCTGTAGATAATCTTTTGTTTAATAGATAGTGAATTGACAGAACCACAAAATTTTAAACAACTTTCAAATGTTATGACTAGGAGCTAGGTTTTAAAAAGTGATTACATTCATGTTTACAAATTTGTAATAATATTGTTTTTTAATTTCAATCAACAATTTGGGCCATACCATAATGACTACAATTGGTAAATAAATAAATAAAATCTACAATGGTGCAACTTAACACTTAATGTGAAGGGGTTAGGAATATGGGGAATAGACCTATGGTGATGGAATTTTTTTGATATGACCGATTTTGATGCCTGAAAATGTTTTGTTTCCCAATTTTTCAATTGTTAAATTAAGCAACCAAAAATTTTCAATTGCATGATTGGGCAACCAAAAACCTTAAATCACTACCCAAATGTTTTTCAATCATCTTATTGATGATGGCTTGATCTTCACCATTGATCCAATGATGAAAAGTTTATGGTCATTGCCCCAAAAAACTTGATTGTTACCAAAAAACTTGATCACAAATTTTTGGTCACCAAAATTCAAATTGAACTTTTTAAAATTTTCAATCATTGCTTAAATTTTTTTTCTATTATCACAAAAAAAAAAGTAGTTGTTTGATCAATGATGTTCAGTCTTTGCCATTAATTTAACAACCAAAAACTTTTGGTTGCACCCAAAAAAACTTTTCATAACTGTTTGGAAAAAATTAGTTGTCATTTGAAACTTTTTTTTGTTGCCACCTGTAAAAACTTTCATTGCCATATACTTAGGCAACAGAATATCATTTCCATCATCCTAAGGTTTTAAGGCGATCAACAACATTTGTATCAATTGCCTTTAACTTTCCCTTAAGCAGCTTAACATCGGCTTTGACCTAGGTTGATTTTATGTTGATTTAGGTTGACCTTATTTCGACATGATGTAAGGCAACATCAAGATCCAAACAAACATGGGGTGTCATGATGGACAGTCAAATGTTGTGACAACCCTAATACCACCCAAGGATGCGTTTACTTAAATACATGTGCAAAAGTATGTTGATCTCCAAAAACAAATCCAAATTAAATAAAAGAAGATTTTTTTTTTTAATGCCAAAAAGTTAAATAAGTAAAAAGACCATAGTTAAAAACTTCAATTCATGTTTTACATTTTCAAATTTTGTACAATAGTGGAATGTCTTCTTGATGTTTATAGCTTCATAAACACAATTCTATGATTAGAGCTAGTGAAACATAACACTTTCTCATAAAGATGCATATCATTTTTGTTCAAAAATGATAAATAATAACATGATTATTGATCAACTAGATAATAATTTGAAAGGAAAAGAATGAGAACAAGTCAAATAAGCCTAAACTATTCTTTGACTTTAAAGATCCAACACCTTAATGGACATTATTGTATGATCTTGGGGATGCACATGAAATCTAATATTAATATTTCTACATCTGCAACTTGAGTGTGCAAAGCCCTTGAATAATTTAAGGTTAAATCTCATCATGATGTAAACAAATTAGCCAAAAAACCTAAGCGCGTTTAAAGTGATCACAACTTTGGATGCAAAAAGTTACATTTGAAGTTACATTTGATGGCATTGAATTTGAATCACAACTCTACTAGACATGGTTCAAAACCTAAATAATCTAGAATCAACGATATGGAAACTTGTGAAACCCAGTGTTGCATTCTGCATAACACATAATAGAAAAAAACAATCACCATAATGTCCTAGATTGTATAGAGCAAAAGTGAGAAATGTAACACCCATACATCTTGGTGAATTCATGAATTTATCATGAAACAACCGTTTGTATACAATGAAAGATAATGTTTCAAAACCTTCTTTGTAAAAAGCACCACCATTTCACAATCTACAAACATAAATAATAGAAATATACATAACCTTAATGCTACAAATAAAACCTTAACCAAATTGTCAAACCATAGACAACTTGACAACTTTCAAAAACAATGCTGAAAGATTATTTGCAAGCAAAAATAAAATCTAAAAGGGTGTCTACCATAGAAGGCAAATTTTTTACTACCTTTTTTTTTGGAAAAACACCACCTTGATACAAAACAAGCTAGAAAATTAAATCCTAATTTATAGATCAAATGCAATCACATAATATATAAAATAACTCATAAAATGCCATTCTAGAATTAGAATCCACAATCCCTTTGGCTTCTCCAACTTGTGCAAATCATAGAACATAAAAAAGTTTCTACAAAAATGCAAAAAGCAATAAAACATTAAATAACTTGAAGGGAAATCAAAGCCCAACCTTAGAAAGGTGCTAGACCCACTATAATTCAAGCCTACCTACACCCCAAACCCAACTAGAAACAAAAGTCAATGCAAGTTGAAAAATGAATGAACATGGGGTTTACATGAATCCATAAGCATGCAATTAGAAGTCACCATTATGCACCAAGTGAGATTTTGATGTGAAATAACATATGTATACCAACCACCATCTAAAAAATAAACCCATCAAAGATGAATGAATTTTTTCATCATTGTGATTCACCATATGAAGCTCAATAGAAATCACAACACATAATTGGTGGGTGCATGTAGGTTAGGGTGGACCACTTTTGGTGTCACAATAATAGTTTTTTTGTACTTGGTGATTACAATTGCTACATGTTCTTGTATATGTTAAGATTTTCAATAGAAATTCATTTTAAGTTATAGACTTAAATATATACATATGCAATTCATTGTAAGTGCAAAATGACTAAAATTACAAAAGTTATGGACTTTTGAAGTTGAAGTTACAAGTGTTACATAGACAAAATTTAAGCTAGTGGGCTTTGATTAAGGTTGATTGTTGGATCTTAAACTTGTTAGGGGCTTGGTTTTATTAAATAATATAATGAAGAAAAAATATTGATTTTTTTTTCATCGTATCATATGAAAATATTGAATTATGGACTTTTGTTTGAGGTAAAAATCAATTGTTTTAAAAAAGTTCATAGCCTATTGAAAATAAAATGGTTCATGTTGAGATTTTGCATACGTGCCTTGCTCAATGACCTTTACATGTACATATTTCAATCAAATAAAACTTGAAGACTTGTAATTTTGGTATCCCTTAAATTGTGTTAGATTTTGACTTAGTGTAAAAAATTTACCAAAATGGATTTTAAAGCAACTTTTTTATTGCCACTTTCTGGGCCACCCTAGCTCACATACACCTTGGTTTCCAACCAAAAATTATCGTAGCCTAAGGTCAATTTCCACATTGACAAAACTAATAATTGTTTTTTCAAAAAGTAAATTCATTTTTAAATTTTGAAATTATTTATTTTTTCATCATCTAATATAATATTGTGACATGAACACTGAAATTATTTAAAATGTAACCTTGATAATTATGATGATTTTCAACATATCAAATTCATATTTTCACAAAATTTTGTTTCACTATTTTGAGGATTATTTAATTACAAAATTGACCTTAGGGTAAGGTAGTCCCTGAGACATCCACCTAGTAAGAGCTTGTAATAAACTTGTTCATGCAACTAAATTGTATTGCTAAGCATTGACCCCATACCACAGCTAACTTTCATTCCTCCCACGAATATTTATATAGAATGGGAAAGCTTCTAGTGAATAGAATTTATGCTCATACATTCAAATAACAAGGTTTAAATGAGTGGTTAGACAATTTCAGATCTTCGATTTGATAAAGGCAAGGTTGGAAAAAGTGCATCATCCTCCACACTACTCAACACCATAACCATGCATAGTTTCACCAAAATAAACCATTCAAAGATATGGTGGTTTAAAATTGCACTAGATCAAAGCTTCTCCCAAAACCATGTAATTAGGTTGTAGTCATGGGGAAGCAAAATGGCAACTTGGAATTGATTATGCATGGTGAATTTGAAAAATGTAAACTACTCATTAAGAAGGGCATGGTTTAATATTGGCCAATAAAAAAAAATAGAAGACCCCCAAGCCTTGGGGTGCCCAAAATGTACATGAGGGTAAAAACACATTATATGGGGCCCAACTTGGACACTTTCATGACATATGCCAAAAGTATACACTATTATGCCAAAACATGGCAAATATGTCCGAACTTATGACCAGATTTATAATTGTAAATGCCCCACATGACTACATGATTAGTGGACAACTTGTTTATCCATTAGACATTTTTTTTCTTAGTCATCCTTAGTCATAAAAGCCATTAGTAATCATGATTGTAAACATATATGCCATTTTTAAAAACAAATAATAAGGTGGGACAAATAAAAAATTGCCATGTGGCAAGTGATTTTTATTTTATTTAATAATTTTGAATAAAATTATTTCATAATCTTAAAATCTTTTATAAATATATAATCAACATTTAGCTTACATACAATCAACATATGGATTACATATAGTCAACCTATATGAGTTTGAACTTTGGTCTCCAAAGTTGGAGACCAAGCCCTTTGCCAACAACACAACTTGTTTTTCTTTGATGCAAAGTGAAGTGAATTGTATTTGAAAAAATTCCATTTTAAATCATATACAAATTTCAATTTGAAAATTCAATGTTTTATTCATATTTTGTGTTAAATGAAAAATGAAAAAAAAAATTTTCTAAATTTCAAAGATGTATACATTAGTATTTTTTTAATTATAAATTCATTTAAAATATATATTTTTTAAAAATTGCTACATAATAACATTTCAATGCCAATGATCTAAAACAAAACACTCAAATTCCTAGTTTACATATTTTGAAATGAACTTTCTTTATTTAAAAATAAATCAATGTAAATCATTATAATTTATAATAAAAATGTAATTCAAGTTATTTGATCAATTCTTATATTATTTTATGATGTATAATAATTTAATAATTTAATTCTTATTTATAATATATCAATCAATTCTTTTAAAAAATGATGACATATATTTATTAACTTTATATATGTTTAATACATGTAATTTAATAGATTTTTATAATTTTTAATGAATATATTAGTATTTAATTTGAATATTATCATAAAACACAAACCACAAATGACAAACAACGCCATGTCACCTACCTAAGGTTAAATAGGTTAAGTAGTCAGGCTAGGCCACCTAACCTATGTAATATAGGCCACTTGTAGGTTAAGAATATTGACTAAGGTTAGGCGGCCTAATTATGTAATTGTATTTAATAATAGAAATCCATGACTAATGGCATATACAATGACATACTAGGTTTGTTCATTGAACATATTTAAATATCACCATAGATGTCACATTTTGGCATAGTGCACTTCCAAAATGTGTTGCATTTAATTTTGGGTTTCACTTTTAGTGTTTGGGGCTTATATGTTGATTTTCACAAAGCTAATGTTGTTTAATTATTTGAAATAACTAAATAAATTCTAAAAATTAAATTTAGGAATAATGCATATATTTGTGGTATGTGCAATATAATAGAGCACATTTTGTGTTTCAAATTAGAATAGTTTTTGGTTTGAATTAGTTAACCAAAAAATGTTTGAATTGGAATTTTTTAAAATGGCCCACCTCACATTTCTTTTCATCTAGAATTTGAAAATGATTGTTTGTAAAACAACTAGTTTGTCACATATATATGTTCATTGCCCTAAAAACCCCATTTTTTATATGATGATTATCAAATTCTTCACATGGCTCACAAACTTACTCCAATCAATGTATGGAATCATGATGTTTAGTAGGTAATAAAGATTCAAAATCATTTCAATCATTTTAAAAGTATATTTACATTCTTTAGTATGTTATGATGTACATTTTTTTGCACAAATATACTTTAACATCACATCATATGACATACAAAATTGTAATTTCTTTAGCATTTGATTTCCTTGTGTTTTGACCTACCATAATGTGCAAAAATATTTTGAAAATCCTTATTAATAATTACATGGTTGCAATTCAAACATGGGTACCCTAAGAAGTAATATAATGTGACAACAATCTTGGGCCCCTCAAAATGTGCTTTCACCCTTAAATAATACCCAAGTGGTTCAAAATGTTATTTTTGTTTTTAAAACTAACTAATAGTGGGGGTAGATCACTTGAATTGCATTCAACAACTTTTGGGCTACAAATTGCCTATTCAACTCACAAATAAGACCTACAACAAGTTTTAAACATTGTCATTGAACATATTCCACACATGTGGTCCAATACTCTTTGGTCATTATGCTCATAATCTTTGTGATTGGATTTGCAACATGCAACATATAGAATTATCCACCAAGATAGAAGGCAAAATATTCAATCCTAGTGGTAGATTATGTTCACCAAGTCAACCATGCTACACGTTTGTCATTGATGTGTTCCATTAAATCATGAAAAAAAAAAACTGCAACTTGAATACTTTGTTGAACTTTCACATTACATTGCAAAGAGATCTACTTCAACAAATTCAAAAGCATAAATGAAATTAGTGATGAAGGTCCCATGCCTTTGGGCAAATTTGGATAGACCTTGGATCAATTCAAGAAGGGGAAGGACACAAGCAAAGGCTCAAGAAGGCTTTTGCATTACATAGAAGCTCATAATTGGCTTTTGTGATACCAATTTGTTCAACCAACTTCTTCGCTTCAAAAACCTATTTGGGTTGTGGATGAAATAATATACATATTAGCAGGCAACATTTTAATCTTGGACAACAATCTGCAATTGTTAAGAGTTTGAACTATTGAGTTTGTGGGATGTGCCATGTAATGCACCCTATTCACAAAAGGATTGTGCTTTTTGCATATATTATGTGGTGACACATGTGTGCTAGATTTGACACCTTGGAAGATCATCACTCTATCTATCCCAAAACCAACAAGTTTGTTTACCACTTCTATTTCACCCATCCCACCAATGTCAATTTATGGCTTTACACAATCAAGCATGTGATATTGTTCAAGATTGCACCATCAATAACCTATTGTAGGTTTAACAAAACTAGAACCCTCTTCCACTATTCAACCACATACACATGAATCGATAACCAAGATTGGTTGTTAAGAGTCATCACCTCTTCACAACCCACCAAGATTAATTGAAGTTTTGGAACAACTTTTATAGCTTGCAAGATGATGTTGTGCACTTCCTTAGCCATGGATTAGGCCATTGTAGTCTATATCTAATTAATGTTTATGGGGGCAATTCCCAACTTTCGAAAAATGGAAAAGGTTTTTGAACCCTTCAAAATTTATCATGGGTTTGTTTTGCTAACATAAGTGGCATATTGAAAGAAACTATACTTGTATTTTCTCTTTTTGAGTTGCCTTGTTACCCAATTTCAACTTAACAGCATTATTCCATTCCTTGAAGGCATAGAACTTCTCATTTCTAACATGAAAATTAGTAGGACAAACATAAAATTAGCCAACAACAACACTTAATCTAACTTTTGTGCATTTTCTAAAACCAAAATGTTTAATTAGAAAGTTTAATTTTGGCATTAATCTTTTTCCCTTCCCCCAATGTCAATGCAAAATTTGCATTTGACCATTTTCATTTTGCCATCCTTCCCACAAACTATCTCAAACCATGAAAATATTGTAGCCCAATGGTCTTGGTAAATTTCATTTAACTCCCACTCAAAAAAAATTGGCCCCTATTTTAGTTCATTGGTTTTAGGATCTAACATAATATCTATAGCAATACATGTGGGAGTCATTGTGTTCTTAGAAACCAACACATTTTCCCCCTTCAAACATGCAAGAGATTTAGGTAACAATGATGTGGGTGATAAACTAGCAAAGGATGTTGCATAATTTGTTTGTACACCCCCTCTAAGGGAGTGGGGATTGCAAATGTATACCCTAAGAATAGGAGGCAAAATTTAAAGTTTAGAATAAACTTGAATGATGCCATAGACACACAACAACAATGAGTTTTGGTGAGATTTTTAGGGTTTTGAAAAGATTTGAAAACTTTGAAATCCAAAATCTTGGACACAATGAACTTGCAATGCATTTTACAAATGTAGAAACTTAGTAAACAAGATAATGCATTTAGTGAACTTTCAAAGTAAGAAACGTGAACTTGAAAACAAAACAAACTCAAACTTTGACTTAAATATCATGATGCACTTTGAAAAACTGGAAATAGTTAATGAACAAGAGAATGCATCTAACAAAACTTCAAAGCAAGGAATTGAACCTTAAGAAAAATAAACCTAAGCTTCAAATTTAAACTTTGACTTAAGCTACACAACATGTTAGGCCTCAACACACAAATTGAAAAGCTTTTCAAGTTCCTACCACAACTTCAAAACCAAAACACTATATGAAGATGAAAATCAAAGGAGTTGCACAAAATCCAAATTCTTTGTTTAAACTTAAACCCTAAAACTTTTTATAGAAGCAAAAAATGTTGTACCTTGAATCTTGATCAAACTTTCATGCCCTTTTGCATTTTGCACTTCCCCTCAACAACCATACACAACATTAAACATCAAATTGCAAGTTCAAATCTTAACTATGAATGCAAAAGATTATAAAAACAAAAAAATCAAATCAAATACCTCAAAGTTTGAGTTTGTACCTTAACACCATCCTCATTTCTTTTTATTGTTTATTGTGCTTCCATCTAGGTTGTTCAAATCTTGGAAAATCTAAATGAGAAATTTGTCTTATAAATTTCACTACAACAAAATATCTTAACTTTCCATAGGTGGCAATTTGATTTTGGTTGCTTACATAAGTGCAAGTGATGGCAAAGAGCTTGGAGTGGGGGGTTTGCAAAGGGAGAGAGTATCTTAGGGTAGTCTTTTGGCATCCAACGAATGGGGGAAGTCAAAGTCGAGTCATTGATTGAAAGAATGGTCAATCAAACTTACCAAATGATTGCATCCTAGTGAGTTGAGGCAAATTTGACTATTCAAATCACTATATACCACTTGCTAAACATTTTTTGCTTTGGATGGATGTTGCTAGGATGTGCAAATTCACCAAAGAAAATAATGTTAAACAAGTTTTTAAAAATTGTCATCATTTAATGTTAAATCCTTGTTGGGATGCTAGCCCATGATGAACATCATAAAATTGAAAAAAAAAAATCTTTGCATTTTCATCTCTTCTACCCTTGGATTACACTATGGATCAGTAAATGAATGTCATGTTAACAACTTTCTCAAAACCTTAATTATTAAATTACAAGCAATTCATCTTGGATGATTATGCCTTTATGGTAGGTTCAAACTTCAAACTTCCTTTATTTGATTTCAAAATTTTCATATAAATGCAAGCATGCCCATCCACTATATGCACATATAATATTTCAAATATAATCACACATTGGGTCAAGTGAACCAAAAACTTTATGCCTACAATCTTACACCAATGTGTAGTCTCTTCCCTATGGTCCATCAAACTTGTTTGTTGCAATTCCATTCAGTCGTTGAGGTCGCATGCATCCATCATAGTTCATTTCATCTAGTCAGTTTAACTATGTTCATCAATCATTTCATTTGTTTTCAGAACATTAAATTGTCAATCCATTTCATTGACTGCAGTCAACTTCATCCATGGATCTTCGAATGATGTTCTGCTGATGGAAATTTGTCTCATAATATCACATTCATTGTTCCGAATCCATATTATTCATGGAACTTCATCTATTGAGGTCATATTTAGCTTTCCCAAAAAGTTTCTCGATTCAGGTCAATTTCATCTTGTACATTTTAAATTGTTTAAACAAAATAATTTCATCATCAACTCCACATTTGATCCCCAATTTGGGGACCTCCAAAGTGCAATTTCCCACTCCCGGCTGGTGCAGGGAGGTTTCTTGAAACATCATTCTGGCAGGGCACTTTGCTTGCAAGTTGTAAATGATTGAAATGATGTGCTCTTAGGTTGTTGATAATCAACACACATGAGCCAATTCCCCATGTTGGCATGTGTTCAATTTGGGTGTAAT